>OBXO01001254.1_pt1 | contig 12791 bp, 11 predicted proteins | sample 1501431 | NCBI WGS metagenome assembly OBXO01 (sample SAMEA2580163, study PRJEB22360) | human gut metagenome | biome: human gut; feature: human-associated habitat; material: faeces | place: Denmark | collected 2008/2010 | reverse complement strand
GCATTTCACAGAGCGGGAGCGTGCTCCGCAGACTTTATCTTCCCCCGCAGCCCCATACCACGACAATCCTCCACCGGGACGAAAGACTCATATACACACCCCACCAACCCGTCCGCTGGCCGTACCGGCGGCGTCCTCACCTGCTTAATTAATTACGGTTAATCTCCGAAATGCCGTCTATCTCCTGATATTCAGCCACTCCGCAACCTGAGTTCTGATTCCCTCGCCGTCGAGGCCGTACTTCCTGAGAAGGTCTGCCGCGGGACCGGATTCGCCAAAAGTATCACGGATTCCTATCTTATAGACCGGAACAGGAAATTGCTCTGAAAGCACATCACAGACTGCGCTTCCGAGGCCGCCGATAATGGAGTGTTCCTCCACGGTCACGACTTTACCTGTTTTGCCTGCCGAACCAATCAGCAGATCTTCGTCAATCGGCTTAATTGTGTGGATATTAATTACTTCGGCGTCCACTCCGTCCTCTTTCAGAAGCTCCGCTGCCTCTAAAGCGGATGAAACGCAGAGTCCGGTGGCGACAATCGTCACGTCACGGCCTCCCTTCAGCATGATACCTTTGCCAATTTCAAAGCGGTAACCTGGTTTATCATTGATAACCGGAACTGCCAGACGGCCAAATCGCAGGTAAACCGGGCCTTCATGGTCATAGGCCGCCTCCACTGCCGCTCTCGCCTCCACGTCATCCGACGGATTGATGACCACCATCCCCGGAATTGTACGCATCAGAGCGATATCTTCATTGCACTGATGGGTGGCTCCATCTTCACCTACGGAGATTCCGGCATGTGTGGCTGCCACTTTTACATTCAGATGAGGATAGCCGATGGAATTTCGAATCTGCTCAAAAGCCCGCCCCGCTGCAAACATTGCAAAAGTACTGGCAAAAGGAACCTTTCCGGTTGTTGCGATTCCCGCCGCAATACCCATCATATTGCACTCTGCAATTCCGCAGTCGATATGGCGTTCAGGAAATTCCTTCTTAAACACTGCCGTTTTTGTCGCCTCTGCCAGATCGGCGTCCAGGACCACCAGATTTTCATGCTTCTTTCCCAGTTCCACCAGCGCGTTTCCATAGCTTTCCCGGGTTGCAATTTTCTTCTTATTTTCCATCTGCGCCACCTGCCTCGTCAAGTTCTTTCGTAGCCTCGTCAAGCTCTTTCATTGCCTGGGAAAACTCATCATCATTCGGTGCCTTGCCATGCCACGAAGCCTTATTTTCCATGAAGGAAACGCCTTTCCCCTTCAATGTGCGGGCAATGATTGCCACCGGCTTTCCTTTAACGGTCTTCGCCTCGTCAAATGCCTTTTTAAGCTGCTCCATATCATTTCCGTCTTCTACGCAGATTACATGGAAATTAAATGCCTCAAACTTCTTATCAATCGGATAAGGTGAGCAGACGTCTTCGATGGAGCCGTCAATCTGTAAATTATTGTTATCGACGATCACAGTCAGGTTGTCCAGCTTCCTGTGTCCGGCAAACATTGCCGCTTCCCAGACCTGGCCTTCCTGGATCTCACCGTCGCCCAGCAGCGTGTATACATGATAAGAGTCGCCGCTTATTTTCGCTGAGATCGCCATGCCTGCCGCCGCTGAAATCCCCTGTCCGAGAGAACCGCTGGACATATCGACACCGTTAATATGTTTCATGTCAGGATGCCCCTGAAGGTAGGAGCCAATATGCCTGAGTGTCAGGAGATCTTTCTTCGAAAAATATCCTCTCTCAGCCAATACGGCGTAGAGTCCCGGCGCATTATGCCCTTTGGACAGGACAAAACGGTCTCTGTCCGCTTTCTTCGGCTGGGCCGGATCGATATTCATCTCTTCAAAATAGAGGTATGTAAGAATGTCTGCCGCCGACAGGGAGCCGCCCGGATGGCCGGATTTAGCTGCGTGTACCGCCGTCACGATTCCCTTGCGGACTTCATTTGCCTTTTGTTTAAGTTCTAAGAGTTCCATTGCGGATTCCTTTCCCAATTATTTGCCGAACACTGCCTCATAATCAGCTTTGAATTTCTCAATTCCCTGATCGGTCAGAGGATGTTTAACCATCTGCATCAGAACCTTAAACGGAACAGTCGCAATATCTCCGCCAGCCTTTGCACACTCTGTGATGTGGAGAGGATGTCTCGTGGATGCACAGATAATTTCAGTGGAAATCTCAGGATAGTTATCAAAAATCTGAACGATATCATAAATCAGTTCGGTACCATTTGTTGAAATATCATCCAGTCTTCCCAGGAACGGGGAAACATAGGATGCGCCAGCCCTGGCTGCCAGAAGAGCCTGGTTTGCCGTAAAGATCAGGGTGACATTTGTTTTGATTCCTTCAGCAGAAAGCACCTTCACCGCTTTGAGACCCTCAGCCGTCATTGGGATCTTCACTACCATATTCGGATGGATTTTTGCAATTTCACGTCCCTCTGCAATCATATCCTCCGCTTTTTCCGTAGTAGCCTTTACTTCACCTGAAATCGGACCGTCCACAATCTCTGTTATTTCTTTGATTACCTCATTGAAATCGCGTCCCTCTTTTGCAATCAGGGATGGATTGGTTGTAACGCCGCAGATGATTCCCATGTCGTTCGCTTCTCTGATCTCGTCCACATTGGCTGTGTCAATAAAAAATTTCATGTCTGCCTCCGCCTTTCATTCTCCATTTTTCAGTTTGTTATGAATAAAACAGACAGCATTCTTTACCGTCTGCCTACCACAACATTTTACTATATATTTCTATTTATGCAATCATTATAGGTTGAATTGTTGGAAAAAAATTAATTTCCCTGGCCATAATAGGCCCCAGGCCCATGTTTTCTCAGATAATGTTTGTCCTGAAGGCACTGGGGCGCCGGCTCTGCCTGCGGATTAATCCACTCACACTGAGCGGCCATCTTCGCCACTTCTTCCAATACCACCGCATTATGCACTGCGTTAAATGCGTCGGTTCCCCATGTAAAGGGCCCGTGGTTTTTGCAGAGTACGCAGGGAACTGCCATACAATCCAATTTTCTCTCCTCAAAGACATCCGCAATCAAAATACCCGTATTCAGCTCATAATCCTCATCCAGCTCTTCCTTGGTCAGATTCCTGACACATGGAATACTGCCGTAAATATAATCCGCATGGGTTGTTCCATAGCACGGAATATCACGTCCCGCCTGAGCCCAGGATGTGGCCCACGGACTGTGAGTGTGTACAATTCCGCTAATCTGGGGAAAACGGTTGTACAGCTCCAGATGGGTTTTGGTATCAGAGGACGGATTCAAATCCCCCTCCACCTTATTTCCCTTTAAATCCATTACCACCATATCTTCCGGTTTTAATTTGTCGTAATCGACACCGGACGGTTTAATGACAAACAGCCCCCTGTCACGGTCAATTCCGGAGACATTTCCCCAGGTAAATGTTACCAGACCGTACTGCGGGAGCTGCATATTTGCTTCATAAACCTTTTTTTTCAAATGTTTTAACATTTTTCTCACCTTTCTTATGAATTTTCATTATTTCAACCCACGATCGGTATATTATCGAAGTGCGGCTGCATCCTATGCGGACACGTGGTTGACCTCATGGCAGTGGGGGATACCGACTTTTCTTCCCCCACTTAACGTGTGAGGCAATCTGCGGCCGCGGGCCAGTGGACGGGCGACACACTCGGCAGGAGTCTTTCACCCCGGCTAAACCCGCAGCTCCAACTCATGACAAACCTTCCCAGGGGACGAAAGACTCATATAAATACTCCACTCTCCCGTCCACTGGCCGTCCCGGCGGCGTCCTCACCTATTTAATTAATCACCGCAGCTCTCTCCACTGCAAGCCCTGCCTTAAAGCATTTAATAAACCGGTCAAATCCTTCCGCATCTATGGCATCCGGCTCTATTCTGACTGACTCTTCTCCGGCAAACACCTTTGTCTCCAGATAATGATCCAGCGTCTCATTTTCTTCTTTGTCACGCATATAAGAGGCCAGCACTGCGATACCCCAGGCTCCGCCCTCTCCTGCCGTCTCCATTACGGATACGGGTACCTTTGCGGCATCAGCCATGACTTTCTGTCCGACCCCTTTTGTCTTGAACAGGCCGCCGTGGCCCATCAGGTTATCCAGCGTTACCCCTTCCTCTTTAAAGAGAATATCAAGGCCAATTTTAAGTGTGGCAAGGGAACTGTACAGATGGGTTCTCATAAAGTTGGCAAGATTGAAGCGGCTGTCCGGAGTCCGTACAAATAGCGGACGTCCTTCTTCAAAGCCTGTGATCGGCTCACCCGACAGATAACAGCAGGACATGAGCCCGCCGCAGTCGGCATCGCCTTCCAGAGCCTTGTTATACAGAGTTCCAAACAGCTGATTCATATCTGCCTTCATTCCCATCGCCTCAGAATACTCTTTAAAAATATTCACCCAGGCGTTTAGATCAGAGGTACAGTTATTACAGTGAACCATGCCCACCAGGTTTCCGGAAGGCGTCGTCACCAGATCAATCTCCGGATAAACCCTGGACAATTCTTTCTCCAGCACCACCATCGCGAAAACTGAGGTTCCGGCGGAGACGTTTCCTGTTCTCACCTTTACACTGTTTGTCGCCGTCATTCCGGTACCGGCGTCTCCCTCCGGCGGACAGAGTAAAATTCCCGGTTTCAGGAGCCCGGACGCATCGAGAAGCGCCGCACCTTCTTCCGTCAGTGTTCCGGCCTCTTTACCTGCGGTAAGCACCTCAGGAAGAATATCCCGAAGCTTCCAGGAATATTCCTTCATCACATCAAGGCCGTCAAACTGGTTCACCATCGTTTGATTATAATTTCCCGTTGCCGTATCAATTGGGAACATGCCGGAAGCGTCCCCGACTCCCAGCACCTTCTTTCCGGTCAGTTTCCAGTGAATAAAACCTGCCAGTGTTGTCAGGTAATCCAGCTCCGTCAGATGAGCCTCCCCATTTAAGATTGCCTGGTACAAATGGGCAATGCTCCAGCGCTGCGGAATATTGTACTGAAAGAGTTCTGTCAGCTTTTCGGATGCCTCCTGCGTGATGGTATTTCTCCATGTCCTGAAAGGGGCCAGAAGAACACCGCTCTTGTCAAATGCCATATATCCATGCATCATGGCGCTTATTCCGATGGAACCGATCGTTGTAAGCTCCCGTCCGTACTTCTCCCTTACATCCCGGGCCAGATCCCGGTAGCAGGCCTGGAGGCCGGTCATGATATCCTCCATCGTGTAGGTCCAGATATTATTTACCAGGCGGTTCTCCCACTGATGGCTCCCCTGTGCAATCGGGGCCGTCGTCTCACCGGTCAGTACAGCCTTGATTCTGGTGGAACCAAACTCAATCCCAAGCGCTGTCCTTCCTTCTGTGATACTAAGTATAACCTGTTCTGTTCTGTGGCTCATATTCATCATCCTTCTTTGAATTATCACTGTTACTGTTCACAGCGCCGCTGAAAAGCGCGGTTCTGCGAACAGTAACCTGTCTAAATTTCGTTAATGAAATTTGTAATACGCCTCATTCCATCTTAATTCATTTCTGAACCGGCGGATATCTGTGTCTTTGTCAATATATACGGCCTCGATGCCCATGCAGGCCGCCCAGTCGCCCATCTGATCTGCAGTCAGATCATAGGAGAACGCGGTATGGTGCGCGCCGCCCGCATAAATCCATGCGGCCGCCCCTGTCTCCAGGCTCGGCTCCGGCGTCCAGAATGCGGTGGCTACCGGCAGCTTAGGCATCTCCTTCTCCGCCTTTTTGACAACCACATCATTAATGATCAAGCGGAAACGGTCGCCCAGGTCGATCAGGGACGCGGCAACGCCGTGGCCTTCTTTAGCTGTAAATACTAGTCTTGCCGGATCCTCACGGTCTCCCATCGACAACGGGCATTCCTTTATCGCAATCCTGCCGTCCGCAATAGTCGGACAGACCTCCAGCATATGGGCCTGAAGAATGCCCTCGCGGCCCTTCACCAGATTATAGGTATAATCTTCAAAGAAAGTCGTCCCCTTTGCGTCCTTTGTATTAGCCGCCATTATCTTCATCAGGCGGACCATGGCCGCCGTTTTCCAGTCACCCTCGGCGCCAAAACCATAGCCTTTCTCCATCAGTCTCTGGACAGCAAGGCCCGGAAGCTGTTTAAGCCCTCCCAAATCGCCAAAATGCGTTACAATCGCCTGATAATTCTTCTCCTTCAGAAAACGCTCAAACCCGATTTCAATCTGGGCCTGAACCGCAGCATGAGCGCGGAATTCTTTCTCGTCCCTGCCTTCCGGAAGTATTTCATACTTGTCGTAATACTCCTCCAGCAGCGCATCCGTGTCTGCCGCCGAAACAGAATTCACACAATCCACTATCTCATTTACCGGATATGCGTCAATCTCCCAGCCGAACTTGATCTGAGCTTCCACCTTGTCACCGTCTGTCACAGCCACATTTCTCATATTATCGGCCACGCGCATTACGCGGATATGGGAAGATTCCATCACACCCACTGCCGTGCGCATCCATGAGGCTAACGCAGCCTGAACTTCCGCATCCGCCCAATAGCCCACAATCACCTTTCTCTCAAGCCCCATTCTGCTGACAATATGGCCGTACTCCCTGCCTCCATGAGCCGACTGGTTCTCATTCATGAAATCCATATCGATGGCGTCATAGGGAATCTCACGGTTAAACTGAGTGTGCAGATGGCACAGCGGTTTTCTGTATTCCTGAAGCCCGAGTATCCAGCTCTTGGCCGGTGAAAACGTATGCATCCATGTAATCACGCCTGCGCATTCCGGATCCTGATTCGCTTCATTAAAAGTTTTCCGAATCACTTCATTCGTGATAAGAGTCGGTTTCCAAACCACCTCAAACGGCAGATTCCCGCTTTTATTGAGTTCCTCCACAATAATCCTCGAATGCTCCGCGACATGGGCCAGGCACTCGTCTCCGTAGAGATCCTGGGAACCGGTACAGAGCCAGAATTTATAATTTTTTGCTGTAACAAGCATTTTGTTACCTCCTGATTTTAATAATATATAATTTCACTGATAAGTTCAATATGTTGGTTGAAAAATGAGGACGCCGCAAAAGCGGCCGGAAGACGGAGTAGAGGTTTGTGAATGAGTCTTTGGTCCCCCTATGACGGTTTGTCGCAGACTTGATCCTCTCCGCAGCCCCAACTCGCGGCACTATCCCCGGGACTGAAGAGTCATCCAAAACACGCCTTTTCCATATCTTTTTCATTTTCAACCGTAGTCGGACAGTTATAGGCATCCCCCCCTGATTGGGCCAGCTCGCCGCAGACTCTGTTTTTACGGTCTGTGGAGAGAGCAATCGGGAAACAGTCGCGGCTGACCGCCACAACTCCCAGTTTTACTTTCGGAATATTCGCTGTTTTCATATATGTATTTCCTCCGTTTTTCGGTGCAGTCGTTAATCATAATCGGTTATCGGTTATTTCTTCTTTTTCAGCATTGTCAATATGGACTGAAGCACAATAAAGAAGCAGAGAAGAGCTGCTATCGTGATACGCGTCCACCAGGAGGATAATGTTCCCTGGAAGGTGATAAACGCTTCAATGGTTGCCTTAATCATGACGCCAAAGAGGGTCCCCACGACGTTGCCCACACCGCCGGTCAGCAGTGTTCCGCCGATTACCGAGGACGCGATGGCGTCCATCTCAAAGCCTTTGGCCTGCTCCACGAATCCGCCCAGTGTATTCAGGCAAAACAGGACGCTGCCGACGCCGCATAAAAATCCGTCCAGGACGTAGGCTTTCAGTTTCACCTTGCGCACATTCAGTCCCAGCATCAGGGCCGACTGCTGGCTTCCTCCCACCGCATAGATACTGCGGCCGAACTTCGTGTATTTCAGCATAATAAAGGCTGCGACAAGAAGAACAAGGGCGATAATTACGGTCGGGTAGATATAGGGCTGGATCATCATTCCTTTTTTATTCAGATAACCGCCGAAAGGCAGATAGATTTTGGCTTTTGCCCATGCCATAAAGGTCTCATTGGTAATACTGATCATGTCCTTCGAAATAATGGCAGTCATACCTCTTGCAAAAAACATGCCGGCCAGGGTGACGATAAAGGGCTGGATATCCATATAGGCGACCAGGAATCCCTGTACGAGGCCGAAGACAATACCGGTAATCAGGACAATAATTACGGCCGGAACCGCCCCGACGCCTCCCTTTTCCATCATCCATGCGAGCATCATACAACCCATGGCGACAAAAGAACCGACGCTGATATCAATACCGCCTGTAATCATTACAACGGTCATTCCGATACCGATTACGATCAGGCCCGCATTGGAAATAAAGAGATTTAAAAAGTTCTGGGTTCTTGCAAAGCCCTGATCCTTAAATAAAATACAGCCGACCGCATACATTACGAAAAACAGTACAATTGTAATAAGGAGAAGGAAGCTGGTCTGATTCAGTTGTTTTTTATTCTTCATTATGCTGCCTCCTTTTCTGTGAGTTTTAACTCTTTTTTCTTGGTAAGTGATTTGCGCCACCGTTCAAATCCCGGTGACTGGAGCGTTACGATGATAACCACGACAATCGCTTTGTAAACAGGAACCTGATCCGAAGATACATGCATTGCGTAAAGTGTTGTCGTCAGAGCCTGAATGGTATAGGCTCCGATGACGGAACCGGCGATGGAGAATTTACCGCCTCCCAGTGAGTTGCCGCCGATGGCAACGGCCAGGATAGCGTCCAGCTCCATGTTAAGCCCGATATTATTGGCATCTGCGGAATAAATACGGCTGGAGGCAATCAGTCCGGCCAGACCGGAGCAAAGTCCGCAGTATGCGTAGGTCAGGAAGATAATCATGACTGATTTGATTCCAATCAGCCGGGAGGCCCGTTTATTAATGCCGACCGATTGGATGTACATGCCGAGTGCCGTTTTTTTCAGTATTACCGCGGTGACCGCGACTACCACAACCGCCACGATAAACGGCGTCGGTACGGGAAGCCCCGGGAACGAGGAGCCGAGAATCTTGTAGCTGTCAACACGGACATAGGTAATCTGTCCGTCTGTAATAAGCTGTGCAATACCTCTGCCTGCCGTAAACATGATGAGCGTGGCAACCATCGGCTGGATATTCAGTTTGGAAACCAGAAATCCGTTAAAGCATCCGATTAAAATACCAACCGCAAGCGCAGCGAGAAATCCAAGAATTAATGGATTGGCAAATTCCGTTGCAGCCCTCTCCCCGCCTGACAGAATGTTGCAGCATACAGCCGCGCTCACTGCCATAATGGCTCCGACGGAGATGTCGGTTCCGGCCGAAGAGGACACGACCAGCGTCATTCCGATCGCCAGGATTACCAGCTCTGAAGCGCGGTTGATGATATCAATGATGTATCCGTACAGAACCCCGTCTCTGACTGAGATGGCAAAAAAGTTCGGTGTTGTGATAACATTCACCAGCAATACCAGAGCGAGGCAGAAAATCGGCAGAAACAGCCGCTGTGATGTTATTTTCTTCAATGTATCGTTTTTCATATTACTGACCTCCTGCAATGGTTGACATAATCGTTGACTGGTTCATTTCCCCGCCGTCAAGCTCTCCGACCTTCCCGCCGTCGCGCATAACCACCATACGGTCGCAGGTTCTTAGCATCTCCTCAATCTCGGATGAAATGAACACCACTGCCATCCCCTCTTCCGCCAGCTTCACGACCAGCTTCTGAATCTCCGTCTTCGTTCCGACATCGATACCTCTGGTTGGTTCGTCAAGAATCAGGAAATCGGGATTTGTCAAAAGCCATCTTCCGATAATTACCTTCTGCTGGTTTCCGCCCGACAGCGATTTAATCGGAGTCTCGCGGCTGGCTGTCTTGATCTGGAGCATTTCAATATATTTATCGGTGTACTCCTCCTGCTGCTTTCTGCTGAGCAGGCGGAACATTCCGCGTTTAGCCTGAAGCGCCATGATAAGATTCTCCCTCACGGACAAATCGGCGATAATTCCTTCATTTTTGCGGTCTTCCGGAAGATACGCCATTCCCTCGTTCATGGAGGTCAGAGGATGTTTGGCCGCTACCTTCTTTCCCTTGATGAACAGATTGCCTTCATCAGAGCGTTCCGCGCCGTAAAGAACCCGGACCGATTCCGATCTTCCTGAACCCAGAAGCCCGGTAAAACCGATTACCTCCCCCTTATGAATAACAAGGTCAAATGGTTTTATGTAACCTTTCCTGCCCAGCCCGGCTGCTTTAATGACGATCTCCTCATCGCTGTGGGCCGCTCCCTTGTCTTTCTCTCCCTTGATTGCGGCCAGGTCGTCAAAATCCTTGCCCATCATCTTTGCCACAAGCTGTACCCTGGGCAGCTCCGCCGTTGTATACCGGCCGACAAGCTGGCCGTTTCTCAGCACCGTGATTTTATCGCATACTGCATAAACCTGTTCCAGGAAGTGCGTAACGAAGATAATTCCAACTCCCTCCGCCCTGAGCTTCCTCATCAGCACAAAAAGCTTTTCCACCTCTCCGTCATCCAGCGAGGACGTCGGTTCATCCAGTATCAGAACCTTTGCCGACATATCGACGGCGCGGGCTATTGCGATCATCTGTTGAATTGCGATGGAGTAGTTGTCAATCGTCTTTGTAACGTCTGCATTTATATCAAGGCTGCCAAGCAGCTCGCTTGCTTTCCTGTTCATGGTCTTCCAGTCAATCAGACCGCCCTTTCTCGGCTCTCTGCCGATAAAAAGGTTTTCCGCGACTGTCAGGTTGGGACAGAGGTTAATCTCCTGGTATACGGTGCTGATACCTTTCTGCTGTGCTTCCTGGGGGCTGCGGTTGATAATTGTGTGGTCACAGCCTTCAATCATGATTTCCCCTGTTTCAAACTCCTCAACTCCTGTCAGAACTTTAATCAGCGTGGATTTTCCCGCGCCGTTTTCACCCATCAGGGCGTGTATCTCACCTTTTTTCAGAGTGAAATCCACATTCTGCAGAGCTTTTACACCCGGGAATGTCTTATATATGTGCCTCATTTCAAGAACGGAATCCTTTTCCATAAAAGCTTTGCCTCCTCTTTTTTAATTGCTGCCCATTATTTTCGGCATCAAAAAGGAGACGCAGGGAGGAAACCTAAGCCTCCGGCCCCACGCCTCCTGATTAATCAATCAATATTGGGCTATGTATTATGATTAATATGCTCTTTCTTTTAAGATGTTTTCCAGATCCATGCTTGTATCGAAGTAAGCTTCGTCAACGTACTGAATCTTTTCAACCGTCTCGCCTTTTTCCAGCTTCTGGATGATTTCAGCCACACGTGGTCCGTGAAGCGGGTTGCACTCGAAGGTTGCGTTTAAGTCGCCAGCGATCATGGATTCAAATGCTGCTTTAACAGAGTCAAAACCAACTACGATGATGTCACCGTCCGGTCCGCATGTCTTTCCTGCAGCCTTGATGGCATCGATAGCGCCGAATGCTTCGTTATCATTCTCACAGATAACAACGTCGATTTCATCGTAGCTCTTTAAGAAGGACTCCATAACTTCCTGTCCTTTAGCCTGTGTGAATTCACCTGTCTGCATGTCAAGCATCTTCCAGTTTGAATGCTCTGCAAGGACGTTTGCAAAACCTTCCGTACGGCCAACCTGTGCGGACGCACCGATGGTTCCCTGGATTGTTACGATGTTGATTTCTTCGTCGCCGCGTCCCTGTGCCTCTAAGTAATCAGCCAGCCAGTTTCCGCATGTCTCGCCTTCTTTTACGAAGTTGCCGCCTACCCATGCTTCAAAAAGGGAATCGTCGGATACCTGCATCATACGGTCGGAAAGAATAACCGGTATGCCTGCTTCTTTTGCTTCTTCAAGAACGGTCTCCCATCCCGTCTCTACTACAGGAGCTACTACAATGTAGTCAACATCCTGCTGGATGAAAGAACGGATTGCCTTAATCTGGTTTTCCTGTTTCTGCTGTGCGTCATCAAAGATAAGCTTATAGCCGTTTTCTTCTGTAAATGTGGATTTGAAAGATTCTGTGTTTGCAGTTCTCCAGTCGGACTCAGCGCCAACCTGTGCGTAGCCCACGGTGATAAGCTCTTTATCTCCTGTGTCGGCTGCCGCCTCTTTTGCCTCTGTCTCTTCGCCTGCTGCCTCTGTCTCTGCCGGTGCTGCTGCCTCAGTCGCCGGTGCCGTCTCTGCCGGTTTGCTGGAGCATGCTGTCATGGATACTGCCATTGCTACGGTAAGAGCTGCTGATAAAAATCTTTTTTTCATAGTACTTCTTCCTCCTTGTTTTTAAGTTTCCCTTGTTGACTTGCAGTGAAAGCTCTGCCTTGCGTGCCTTTCACCGCCGGACACGGTGAAAAGTGTTTTTCTCTTCATCGCTATGTCCTTATTATAAAAGATGCTCCGTTTTTTTGAAACAGAGCATCTTTTGAAAAAAGTTAAAATTTTTACACTGATTCATGCCGGATTTCCGTTTTCTACCGACTGTATGGCATAAAACTTGTGATTTTTTTCGAAAAGTTTATGATTTTTTTCGATTTGGCATGCAAACGTATCATTTGTTGCAGTTTGGCCGAAGGCTGAACCGACATCATGGAGATTTAACTGAGGTTAGGAGGACGTGTCCGGAACGGACCATGTCCGGTGTGGTGAGGGGGATGACTGAGTCTTCCGTCCCCGGTTGGAGGGTGTCGTGAGGGGGAATCCGGCCGGAATGAATTGCTGCGGGGACCGTTTGCACTCTTTGGAGTGCGCATCGGAATGCTAAGCTCGTGAGGAACCTCGCTAAGCACCGGCGGACTCCCATGTCCCCTACG
>OBXO01001249.1_pt1 | contig 12836 bp, 10 predicted proteins | sample 1501431 | NCBI WGS metagenome assembly OBXO01 (sample SAMEA2580163, study PRJEB22360) | human gut metagenome | biome: human gut; feature: human-associated habitat; material: faeces | place: Denmark | collected 2008/2010 | reverse complement strand
ATAGACCATGTCTATTTTTATGAAATTGAATTTGCGAAACTAATTATACGTTATCATTTATATTTTATTTCCTATCATCCTGCGCAATCGTATCTCCATTCCCAAACTCATAGACGGCCCCGGCTTTCGGACACACAAAAAGCACCAGCCGTTCTCTGACTCGTGCTTTAATAGAGGTTTATTATTAAAAATACAGTAAATTAGATACTATACCGGCCTGATTAAATTGTTTTCAAAAAAAGTGTCAAAAGTATTTGTTGCGCCTCCGTGTTCAACAATTTTTCCATCCACCACTTTATCAATATCAACCCCTGTAATAGTGAGTTTCTTATTCGTTGGTTTGATACCAATAAACTCTCCCTTATGAGTCCCCTGCATAATAAATTCAGAGATAACATAATCGCCATCTGAATACTGCTTAATAATGTTCATAGTGTAGTCCGGATAAGTCTTTTTTACCTCGGCTAAATGCTGTCTCATACCGTCTAATCCAAGCGGTACCATTTTTTCTCCAACTTTCAGTACGCAATCCTCCGAAATATATTGGGAAAGCTCATCCAGTAAATTATTTGAAACAATTACCTCATAAAAATATTTTATAAGCTTTTTCTTCTCCATAATACTCACCTTTTAAACTGTGCTTTGGGTATCATTCAAGCAGCTCCAATGCTCACAGATTTTCCCCTTCACTTTAATGTAAAATCCTAAGAACCATCTTCTGGCAGGGATACTCAAATACAGTCAATTTTTCATCATCTGCAAATCCACAAGCATGATAACATGTCCTGGCAGGTGTCCCTTTTGGGTCGCCGTCTTGGAATGTAACGACGGAAATAATATCTCCCACAGTAAACCACTCCGTCATTTTCTCAATCAATCTTTTAGCAACACCTTTCTTTCGATACTCAGGATGTACGGCAAGAAAAGACAATTCTTTTTCTCCCCTTGAACACATAAGCATTCCTGCAATTCTACCATCTTTTTCTTCCATAATTGCTTCATCATTGCTGATGGCACTATATACTGCTTCTAAAAATTCCTTTTCTTTATACCCGGCAAAATCATCTTTTACCAGTTCCATCATGGATAGTATTTGACCTTCATCGTTCTTTGTTACATACCTTATCATGATCTTTCCTGCTTTCCATATCATAAATAAAACATTGCCCCGGAATCCACATAGTCCAATTTACGATAAATATGCCGTGCCGCTTTTTTCGACAAGGAAGATGTCATAATTAAGTTTAAACAGCATATTCATAAACACGGCGTTTAACCCAGAACAGATTTCACCGAAACCAACCTATTTTCACATGCTCTCCTCTGTATATTCTAAACCATTCTCCTGGCACCACTCAATCGCCAGTTCCCTGTAATATTTCGCCTGAAAATTATACCACTGCTGTGTAATCCCCATTCTATCAATCATATCGTCAAATCTCCTGAACGCGCCCCGCCCCCGTATGGCATAGCCCAATTCTTCCGCCTTTTTACCTTTTAAAGTCCAGATAAATTCTTCCATGATATGATATTCGGGAATTTCAAATTTTGTCGGAAGCCTTAAATAACGTCCCAAGTTTTCTTCAATTTCATGATCCAGTCCCTTATTATCCAGACCAGTAACCAGTTCATCTACAAGGAATACACTTTCTCCTGTTTCCAGATCCAAAAAATACGTGTAATTATCATCTGCCATTTCGATCGCATCCAAAATAACATTTAAATTTACTTTCATTGCTAAACCTCCTGTCTTTTGTGAATTAACCATTAAATTTAAGACTAATAAAATGTGGCTGCTCAGCTTTTTAAATCACGGTTTATTTCAATAAGTATAACATAATGAGAAGAAAGATTCAGTAATTTTTAACTTTCATCGTGAAGTCCTATAATGAATTTTAAGTTCTATCCCCTTTCCCCTATCTTTGGAAACTTATCCAACTCTCCACACGTTAAAACACAACTCCATTTGCTCCAAATAATTCCGCTTTCCCGTATAGAATTAAGGTTTTCGCACGAGAAACACGGCGGTTTCAATATGTGGTGGAACGGAGGTTTTATACTACATGGCAAAAGTATTCTTTACCCTCTCAATTCGAAATAATTTCCCCTCCATCTGAGGCAAAATTTAGTCTAAATCAATTTGCTCCATACTAATACATTCAGTAAACTCAGCATTCTAAACCAGTTGTGTTAACTTATTTAATCTTGTACTTCGTTATCTCACCCAATTGATTAATTATAGGTTCTACATCTACGCCAAAAAAGTTCATTATAGTTTTGCCGCCAGCCAAAATAATTCCCTTTTTACTTTCACCTGATAGTCTTCTTGATATTTCGTCTAATGTCTGTCCCATGTTCCCTTCTGCCGCTATTCGAAATATTTCAATAAAAAACTTTCCTGCTGACCTAATTCCTTCCTCGGAACTGTCTAGTTCAAATATCATTTTCCTTGCATTTGAAAAATCGCCCCCTAAATACTCCATCAATACTAAAGTAGCTGAAAAAGGGAACAAAACATTAAAATCATATTCAAGTTTTTTGCAAAACTTAAAATATTCCTGTTCATCATATTTATAATATTTTCCCTTAATTGAAATACTGCTATTATCTGTTTTTCCATTGTTATCTCTTAAAATATATCCGGGTATGTAAAAATCTATATTCTCAGATGACTCATCATCAAAAACCTCAAGATAGTTAAGTATATATTCCTTAGCTTTAGCTTGCCTTATGTCACAAAGCAAGATGCCAAAATAATTAACCTTTCGCCGGCCTTCTTGACCTTTAATTTTTCTTAAAAATCTTTCATAAGTTCCAATTGGCCACATATTACCTCCTTTAAATCATATTGAACTTTATAATTATTTCTTTCAGAATTTCTCCAGTGCTTTCTCCACGCTTTTCTTTAGTTATAACAAATATAATATCATTGGCCAAACGTTCTTTTCCCTTACCTAACCATGGTAACCGGAAACAGATTACATCTCAGTCAATCATGAAAGAACACCCACATATTAAGCCCAAAGCCCCGGATCTCTTTGATTTGCAGCTCTTTCCGCTCCAGCAAAACCACTGTTTCCACATTCCTGTGGACGGAAATTTTAAACAACATGATAAAATAATTTATCATTTGCTTAAGAGGGGTAACTCTATTTACCTCACTTAAAATTATATGTATTTTAATTGCTGCTATTTGAGATATTGTTCCGTTTTCTATGTTCCGCGAGAGCTTCACGGTCTGGTTCCACCTGACCTTTTGAAATAGTCATACCTATATATCGCGCAATATATTCCTTAAATATTTGTCTATGGTCATTTCTTTTCTCAACACATATTCTAAATTTGTCATCCAATGAGAAATATCCCAATTCAAATGCTTTATCATGAATAGGACATAGGCACAAACCATTTGAAGTATCTCCACGCTTCTCACTATTATCAGCCCATCTGGCAATATGAGAAGCAACCAAAAAATCTCTGTCTGAAATCTCACATTCAGGAAAGCAACAGTGATTATTATAATTATTTTTTACATTAGTTGAGAATCGAGCATGACCAACCCGAATTTTGATTTGTCTCATGGCCACAGATGTCGGCACAGACAAATCAATTGATGATGTCTCCATGTTAAATACCTCAGTGTCATCTAAAATAATAGACAATAACTTTTCATCTACTTCAGACAGATATCCCCCATTTAAACATTGTAATCTATTTGATTGTATTGTATAAAAGATATTTCGTGGTTTGGCCTTCTGCTCATAATACCTTTTAAAAGCTATATTCTTATCTTTAAATAAGTGATATAAGTTAATAGGCTGATTAAATTTAATATAATCGCCTAAAAAAGCTCTATAGAAACTCTTACAATACCCCCAACTTCCAGGAATGGGTGGGCGTTCTAATGTTTCGTGACCATCCGTCTTAGCAATCGAACATCCAACAAACTCTGCTCTTTGCCCCTTTCCTCTAAGATGTAAAACAATATCTCCAGCCCTTACTTTATCTACATTATTCCAAAACGGCCATGATTTATGTTCACCCTCGCTTTTCTTATATGTTGGAGCCCAAATACATTTTGTAAACCCCCATTCTTCGCCTCCGTGCTCTTCGTCACGGCTCATTTCGATCCACATCCTCATTTGTCGTCACCACCTATTGTTAACAAGTGTATATTATTGATACGGCTTCAAAGCATTAAATTTTATATTCTATGATATATCATTAAATTCTTGGTAATAATAAGGTCTGATGCGTAATTCGACTTTTACCAAAACGTTCATTCTTCTTCCCCCACCACGGTAACCGGAAACATATTTCACCTAGATCAACCATAAAAGCACACCTACACTTTAAGCCCATATACCTAAAATCCTTTCATTTACAGGGCTTTCCTCTCCAGCAACACAACCGTCTCCACATGCGGTGAAAGTTATCTTTTATACTACATGGCAAAAGTATCCGTTCAAAATACCAGCTGATTTTCCCAACGGATTGTTCTTACCTCTTTTGGTGATTTTACCCCTTTTCGCAGTATTTCACCCCTTTTCAGAATGCTTACCTCATCTATGCTAATAGGTAAAGCTTCTACTTATTTCGTTTTGCCATTAAGTATGGCTTTAATCCATTTAGGTATCGTAGATACTCTCTTTCCAGTGAAAAGCATTTACACACTCTCCGCTGTGTCCTCTTTTTTAGAGAACCTGTCCCAGATGTAGCAGTCATTGCTACAGAACTTAGTGTCTTGAATGATCTTTCAAATTTCTTTCCACAAAACATACATTCATACTTATAAAACGGTTATTGGTTCTTAGACCTCATTCTTCTACATTCATTCGAACATTAAATTTTTATTCGTCCAGTAGTCTGCCTGTCAATTGGTTTACTGCACTGTGAGCACAATCCTCCTCCATCTGCTTGCCTTCCTTAGCTTGTAGACGCTTCTTGACATAGTCATCTAGACCATTTGTTTTGCAATATCTTCTTTCCTTGTCACGTGAAATATCCAATACAACTCCGATTTTTCGGTAGCCTAGCCTTACATTCCAAAGGCGCTCAATAGTCTACTTCTGTTCATCTGACATTAACTACTTAACAAATTTGATAATCCAGTAATTGCTCTGAATTGCAAATTTGTTAAGAAAATCGTATCCTTTAACTCCAAAATTATAATGTGTTATCTTCTACAACTGTTCCTTCATCTTTAAAAACCAAAAATTTAGAATTGTAATATTGAGGATTCAATTTGACTTTCATAATCTCATAAAAATTTTCTTCATGAGTTGAAATAATTATCTGCCAGTCTGTTTCACTTATTATAGTTCTAATAACATCAATAAATGACAACACATTCAGATCATCAAAATGTCCAATAGGATCATCAATAAAAATAGTTTTAATCTTAGGATTGGACGCCGAAAGCGCACCTCCCAAAAACACACTTAGCGCAACTGTATTAAGTTGAGCTGAACTAAAAAATAATTCAGGTATTACTCCATCTTCATTGTCATTTAAAACCTTAACATACAGTTCAGGTTTTCCGTCATCGCTAAAATGAATTTGATATTGCAATCGCCTAAAACGTTTATGTGGCTCTATCTTTTCATATATATGGCTAATTGTAATTCCACCAAATTCCTTTTTTATATGTTCTTCAAGTTGTTTTTGTGCAGACAAAAATATTTGTTCTGCAATCTTTAATTTGCATTCACCAAATTTCTTTTCCATCTGTACTTTTATTCTTTCTTCTTCCAACTGATTGTATTTTTGGGCATGTTCTTTTATTGCTAAATCACTCAAACATTTATTTAGGACTTCTATTTTTTTCTGTGCTAAATTCACTTTAAAATCAAGATTCTTCTTGTACTTAACAATAGTTTTGTATGATATGTTTTTCCTCTTAAACACATTATTTTTATACTGTTTATAAGTATCCACCCATTTATCTGAGGTCCTTTTTAAACCATTTAAAATCAATGAATATCTTTCCACATTTTTTTCACTATATATTCTATAGGAATGAAGCAATTTCTCTGTTTCTGTAATTTCAAATAAAATCTTCTCAATTTCACAGTCATATTCATTTACCAATGACAAATAATCATGATACGAAAACAATTGTCTTTGTTCTAAAATCCTCAATTTCTCTTGATTGCTTTTATCATCGTAAAAATTGTTTTTATTATTATCTAAAGCTTTTAATAGCTCTTTATCTGATTGAATAACTATATTAAGTTTATCTATATCCCTCTGTTTTTCATCAATCTTTCTTCTATATTCTTCTAAATTTAAATTTAAATCAGTCACCTTTTTTTCATAAGCTTCTTTAACACATAACTCAGTCGTTTCAATGATTTCTACATCTGTACTCTCTTTAACTTTTAATTTTATTTTTTCTTTTTTATCTTTAATTTCCTGAAGCCGTCTAGCATTTTCTTCCATCTCTTTGTTATATTTTACAATATTATTTTTGCAATTTATAATATACTGTTGATTATTATATATCATATTTTCCAAGTTTTCTCTTATGTTACTACACTCGCTCTCGTAATCCTCCTCGGCCTTCTTTAACATTTCTTTATTTGCATCCCATTGGGCTTTTGTTGATGATAATATTTTCTGTTGAACGGACAAATCTAATTTATCCAATAATTCCTCCATATTAGCAAACGGACTTTTACACACTGGGCATGTATACGCCTTTTCTTTATAAATTTCCTTTTTTGCTAAAGTTAATAATTCATCTAAATTATCAATATCCTCTTTCATTTTTTCATAATTAGATTTTGTTTCTTTTTCTTTCTTTCGACAATCTGTTAAAGTGTCTTTAAATTTCCTAATTCTTTCATAAAACTGTATTATCCAATCATACTGCAATAATTCATCTTTCTCTAAAGACTTTATAAATTTTTCGTAATCTCCACTTGATGCCTTTAACAAATACTGTAGTTCCATCTCATATGTACTTATTTTTTTCTCATCTTCGTCTTTTTTTTCAGAAACCTTATTCTGGATATTTTCACTTAAAATAGACTTTTCCTGTACTTCTAACTCCTGTATTTGTGTTGACCAATCAATATAATCATCCGATAAAACTTCTAATTTTAAAGAATACGATTTTTTCTTTTCTACAAGTAATTCTATGCTTTTATAGATATTCTGTCTTTGCAAATCATTATTTTGTATATCTACATTAATTTTTTCAAATTGTGTTCGCGTATCTATAAATTTCTGATACTCTGAAAACCACTGTTCATTAAATATATTTACTAGGCTATCCCTATTTTTTCTGATTTTATTCATTTTCGAAGATAAGTTTTCTTTTTTTTCTAGAAATGCCCTTTTTTCAGTACATTTTATTATTATTGCTTCCCACCTTTTTCTCTTATAAAACATTTCCTCTTGATACTGCTCAATCTCTTTGTACTCATTAAAATGTTTTTCCAGGTATTCACACTGATCACTTAAATAACTACAGTCTGATATAAGGTTTTTTAAAGGCTCTATTAATGTTTCTCCTAATAAAATGTTCTCAATATCTATTTTTTCATTTTTACAATATTGCAATGGTTCCAATTTTTCAATTCCAGTTAAAACCATTTTATTATATTCTGACACTGCCTTATTAAATTCCACTACTTTTGATTCCATATCCAATTCAGATATTTCCGCAAATAATGTACACAATTTATCATTACACTCTTCATTTGCAATCTTAATTTCTTTGTATACACTATAAATAGTTTTAAAAAAATTACGTTGACTGCTATCCGGATCCCAAAAATTACCCCATTCCTCATACATTTGTGTTGGCTTACTGGCATAAACGAAACTATCTATTTTACTATGAGGTAAAATTTGTTTCTTATTTACCATCCCTTTATATTCACCACTTGGCATACCTTTACCATAATCATTTTTAGAATTATTTTTTTTAACTACCGTCCGATGCCCTTGTTTTCCGTCTGAAAATTCTACACTAATACCTGCACTCTCACTACTAGAGACAAATCTATTTTTAAGAACAGCTCCTTCATATCTTGAAACATTACTTTGTAACTCCTTTTCTAATAAATGAATTTCACCAGTAAAGAACCACTCAAATCCATCAAATAGAGAAGTTTTTCCGAACCCATTTTTTCCATATATACAAACAAAATCTGCTGGTTTATCATTTGAATTATTAAAATTTATTTCTGTTTTTCCTGAGAAAGCTCTGAAATTTTCCAGAGTGATTTTACTAATTTTTTTCATTCATTGCCTCCCAAGCACATTCTTCTATATATTTTTTCAATTCCTTTTCGCAATTTTCATCATTAAAAATTGTTATAAAATCCATACCCTCAATAAAACAACGTTGCTCACTATTCTCTTTTTCTATTTTTAAATCAAATAATTTGGAACTTATAATTTGTTCTAATCTCTTTTTTTCATCTGGCAACTCTTTTCGCAAAACAATCTTTCTAGAAGAATATTTGTTTTGTTCAATACTGTATACGAGAGACTCTTCCACTTGGGGTTGGAAGAAAACAATATATATATTATAAATTTCTATTAAATCTTTTAGGTTTTTTTGTACTACTTCTGATACATTACTTACTAGTTCTTTCCATTCTGTTCTTAATGACTCTTCATTAGAAAATTGACAACACACAATATGAATAAAATAGTCTTCTGCTTTTTGTTTCAAGTATACAATTTTACAATCTTCATCCAAAATGTTGTCTTTTAATCCCTCTACATTCTCAAAATAAATATAATCTCTCATTTTTCTAATTCTCCAATATAATCAGCAAACTTTTCCTGTAATTGTTGAATCTTCCCATCTCGGAGCATATTAATTATTTCATCAATATGTATAATTGCTTTGGGACGAGGATCTTTAAAAATACTTGTTATATCCAAAGTACTACCTGGCATACGGGTAATATCCCCAAGAACATTTTTATATTCGGAATATGTACATTTTTTTTGATTATCTCTTGGCTGTTTCTCTGAGCCCCATATAATAATACAATCATCTTCTAATTTATGGGCTAACTCTTTTTGCGATTTCAACGCATAAACAAAATGATTTATTTTTAACTGTGCTTGTGTACTTCTTCCTAATCCTTCGCTACACACAAAATATATTGGTATCTCTTTTGGCTCACTAACTTGGGGCATTGCTAAATCTACATTTTTGTTCACCGCTTTCAAAAAAACAGCTACTACTAAAAAAAATCCTCTAAAATAATCACATTGATGATAATTTGTTCTATAGTGACATTTTTCACAGAAATTATAAAATATTCCATTGACGACATCTGTCATATCTTGCCCTACCACTTCATCAAGTAATGAAGACACTTTTTCCAAGTCTTCTATCTCTAGATCTACTAATATTTCTTCTTGAAAATACTTAAGTTGATCCGAAAGATTTCCATCTATTTCATTTATTGTGGTTGGAATATCATACTGATTTTCGCGACACATACTTCTAATAAAATCTGATGTTGTTCCTAATAAATTTCCCCGTGCTGCATCACTCCCTACAGCTCCCTTATGTATTCCAACCAAAACAAGTTCTGAATCCAAATCACAGAAAACACCTGCGCCAGAAAATCCTTTCATTTCTGAGTTTCTATCCGATGTATTAACGTTACCAGAACATATTTTATATTTCAATGTCGATATTTTATTATCAACACCAGCATACTCAAAACTCATTGTATCTTTCGATAATTCATAGGATTGTTCCACATGCCCTTCTCTTGGAAATCCTTTCATTAGTAACTTCTTATTTTGACAAATAGCACTCAATCCACTTTCAAAAGTAGCAAATCTATAACTCGGAAAATTATTATAAGTATAATCCAATACAATAATTCCCACATCACCAAATCCACTTGTTTGCTGATATGTTTTTGATAACGCAATCATATTCTTTTCAGCCGATAATTTTACTACATTTTCATGATGCCAAAACTCAACTTCTACATTTTCGTGATTTATTATAACGTGTGCTGCTGTGAATACATATATCTTATTCTCTTCACTAGTCTTTGGCTTCCATAATACTCCACTTCCTAAAATTTCCTGTCCATCTTTTATCCTGACAACATATTTATTCAGATTTTCAACATGATTACCCATTACAATTTTATTTTTTCTTCTCCTATGTATTTCATTACTATTTTATTGGTATCAATATATTTTTTCCTATCATCATTTGTAAAATACTCATTAGACCACCAGTCATAGTTAAGCAAGAGCTCCGTCTTTTCTTTTTCCTCCAAAAAACGCCGGAGCGTAACCTTATCAACCCTTTTATTAGTTGAAATGATAAATCTCCCTGATTTTATTTGCCTTATAAATTCTCTTGATATATTCCTTGGACTTCCATGATGAGGCAATTTCACTATTTCAAACTCACTGCATGCATAATATTTATTAATAGCTTTTAATATATTTTCAGATGTACTATCTCCTGAAAATAGCAATTTTTTATTTTCAAATTCCACAACAATTATAATTGATGCTCTATTTGTTTCTGATGTATCAGACTTATACTCATCTGCAGCTTCATCAATATTACCTAAGAATGAATTTGATGCATGTTCTTGTAAATTATTGCTTTCTTCTATCTTTCCCGCTACAGCCAAAACTTCCTTTTCTGTTGGTCCAGCTACCCTGACCACTCCCTCACCAAAACTGTATTCCCTTCCCTCAAAAACTGGGTACTCTATCGGAATTCCCTTTTCTTTAATTAAAGAAACTAAGTCAGACACATTATTTGCAGAATGTTCTTGCATATTAGAATATACTCTTGTCCCAACTCCATTTATCCAAACTTTATCAATGATCTTTTCACCTTCATCTTGTAAATAACGGATACATCCTCGTATATGGTCATCATCTATATGTGAAAAAACCAACAAATCTATTCTTTCTTTGTTTTCTGTTATTTTGTCTATTAATTTTTTGAAACCTGCTGCAAATGTTGAAGGGCCTGCATCTATCACAATATTTACATTTTTCTTTGCAATACAACGAACCCAAATGCAGTCTCCTTGATAAGCTTTTTGTACTTCTACCTCAATCATTTCCGACCACCCCTTTATTTTAGTATTTTATCATATCTTCCATATGTTTACTATCGAAAAAGAATTGAAAAGACAATTAGGATTAACTCTAATCAGATTTCCTATATTCAATCTCCGTCCCGTCCAAGAACACTGTCACAACCATCCCATTCTCATACACTTTAATATAATCCACCGTCCGAAGCATCAAATCAATATCCAGTTCCTTTATCGGCTGTGCATCCTTGGTAACCTCCATAAAATCCATAGCCCGGAACTTCGCCAGCAAATCATCCCCCTGCATCTTCCTTTCCCACTCCGGCATCAGCATCTCCCGGCACTCCACCAGCCTGTTCCACGCCATCAGGTAAATCTCAATCAATGTCTCCTCATAAATATGCCGGTTCCCACACCCCATCACACCTTTCACTTTATATCGCTCACTGCACTGCCACACTTTCTTATCTCCGTTTGGTGTCCGCCACCCCTTCCTCGCAAAAGCCCTGTTGCATTCCCCACAAATAATCTTGCTGGAAAATGGATTCGCCTCCGTGTTCTGGGAAAACCGTGTAATACTATGCTTCTCCAAATACCGCTCCCTCCGCCTCATCTCCAACTGCACACATTCCCAAAGCCAAGGTTCTATAATCGCCTCATGGTCATCCTCAATATAATACTGCTGTACTTCCCCTTCATTCTGCACCCGCTTTTTCGTCAGGAAGTCCACAGTATAACTTTTCTGCAGAAGCGTATCCCCTTTATATTTTTCATTCTCCAGCATACTGCCAATGGTCGTGGACTGCCATCTCGTCCCGCCATCCCAGTTTATCACACCTTCCCTCTCAAAAATCCGCTTAATATAATCAGTAGTCTTTCCCCAAAGGAACTCCATGAAAATCCGTTTCACAATCTTCGCCTGCTGTTTATTCACAACCAGCTTTCCGTTTTCATCCGCATCATAACCAAGGAACCGCTTGGTACTCATCTTATGCTGCCCAATCTCAAACCGCTTGCGGATACCCCATGTGCTGTTCTCTGAAATATTCCGACTTTCATCCTGTGCAAGGGACGAAAGGATTGTAAGCAGCACTTCTCCCTTCGCATCCAAGGTGTCTATTGCCTCCTTTTCGAATGTCACCCCAATGCCAAGTCCTTTCAATTCCCGCACATAATTCAGGCAGTCCAGCGTATTCCTTGCGAACCTGGAGATGGACTTCGTGATAATCCGGTCAATCTTTCCTGCCCGGCAGTCCAGAATCATCCGGTTAAATTCATCCCTTTTCTTGGTATTCGTACCTGAAATGCCTTCATCCGCATATATTCCAGCACACTCATATTCCGGGTTGCTGTTGATGCTTTCCGTATAAAACCTCACCTGATTTTCATAGCTTAATAGCTGTTCTTCTTGATCGGTACTCACCCGGCAGTACGCCGCCACCCGCAGTTTCTTCCTCGGTTCGGCTCTCCCTTTCCCTGCTGTCAAATTCTGTTTTGCTGGTATAACGGTAATGTTTCTTGCCATTCCTGTAAACCTCCTCTGCCACCGTTGCTTCTATAATATCCTGCCTGGATACCGATTCATCTGGAATCCGCACGCCCGGACAGGCTTGCTTTCCTTCTTCAATATACGTGGAGCAAAGCCACTCTACCTTCTTTCTGTACCCAATCCTGCGCCGGAGTGTTTTTCAGCAATGCGAACAGTACAACATCCCCGTCAGTGGATATCTGTTCTGGTACTTTTGTGTGTCACTCTGGGCAATGTTCCTGCCCCGT
>OBXO01001238.1_pt1 | contig 12950 bp, 12 predicted proteins | sample 1501431 | NCBI WGS metagenome assembly OBXO01 (sample SAMEA2580163, study PRJEB22360) | human gut metagenome | biome: human gut; feature: human-associated habitat; material: faeces | place: Denmark | collected 2008/2010 | reverse complement strand
CACCCCACCACCCCGTCCGCTGGCCGTACCGGCGGCGTCCTCACCTGCTTAACTAAATCTCCATATTTTCTCTCACACAGGCCAAAAAACGTTCCCCATACTTCTCATACTTAAATTCACCCACGCCTGATACCTGCAGCATCTCCGCCCTTGTCTCAGGCTTTACAATACACATATGGGACAGCGTCTTATCAGAAAATACAATGTATGGCGGTACTTTCTCCTCCTTCGCAATCTCAAACCGGAGTGTCCTCAGGCATTCAAACAGCTTTTCTTCCACCCCGGTAAACTCTGCTCCGCCGGGGACTGCGGCAATGCTCTTTCTGCCCTTCTTTTTCCCGCTCTTTTCCCTGGCCGGATTCTGTTCCTTTGCCATCTTCATAATCACCTGTTCATCACCGTTAAGGACTGACTGTGATTTTTCCGTCAGCTTGACAAGCATATACTCGTCATTAGTCACCCGCAGGTATTCATTGAGCAGCAGGTAATTCATCACCTGACGCAGCTTAAAGGCAGGAACCTTGTCAAGCTTCGCGTACCAGGCATTCTCGTCCATCCGGTACTGCCTGATCTTCGCAGTGGAGGCTCCCCGCACCGTATCAAGTATTACATTCACGCCATACCGCTGACGGCAGTCCTCCACACAGCCAATGACCGCTTCTGCCACCTCCGTCACGTCCGCCGTCTCAAACTGGCTTAAGCAGTTGGAACAGTTCCCGCAGTAATTGCCCCCGTATTCCCCAAAGTACCGGAGAATATAATCCCTCAGGCACTCATTAGTAAAACAGTAATACGTCATTCTGCGCAGACGTTCCCGGTCCCTCTCCTTTACAAGCTCCCTGGCAGCAAAATCCAGCTCGTCGTTGTCCTGGTTATTGTCAATAAAGAACTGGTTCGTCACCACATCCTGCCCTCCGTACAGAAGAATGCATTCCGCCGGTTCACCGTCCCTTCCGGCCCGCCCGGCCTCCTGGTAATAGCTCTCTATATTTTTCGGCATATTATAATGGATCACAAAGCGCACATCCGATTTATCAATCCCCATGCCGAACGCATTTGTGGCAACCATCAGGCTCCTTCTGTCGTAAATGAAATCCTCCTGATTGCGCTTCCGCTCCGCCTCACTCAGCCCCGCATGGTAGCGCGTCACCAAAAATCCCTCTTTTGCCAGCCTGCCGCTGACCTCCTCCACCGTCTTTCTCGTCAGACAATAGATGATACCGCTCTGTCCCGGATGGCATTCTATGTAATTCTTCATTGTGGCATACCGGTCCTTCGGCGCCTGAACGGAAAACCACAGATTCGGCCGGTCAAACCCGGTTGTAACGACATTCGGATCCCTCAGCCTCAGGATATCGATCACATCATCCCTTACTTCCTTCGTGGCCGTGGCGGTAAACGCGCTGAGAACCGGCCTCTTCGGCAGCTTGTCGATAAATTCCATGATTTTTAAATAGCTGGGCCTGAAATCCTGTCCCCACTGGGACACACAGTGCGCCTCATCCACTACCACCATGGCTATCTCTGCGTGAATGGCAAAACCAAGGAACTCCTCTGTTACCAGCCGTTCGGGAGCGACATAAATAATGGGGTATCTTCCCTCTCTTGCGTAAGAGAGCGCTTTATAATATTGATTTACCGTCAGGGAGCTGTTCAGATACGCGGCATGAATGCCTGCCTGGTTCAGGGCAGATACCTGATCCTGCATTAGAGAAATTAATGGCGATATGACTAGTGTGATTCCCTTCATCATTAATGCCGGCACCTGAAAGCATAAAGATTTTCCGGCACCGGTAGGCATGATCCCCAAAGTATCCCGGCCTGCAAGAATACTGTCAATCAGCCCCTCCTGGCCCTCCCGAAACTCTTCATAGCCAAAATACTGTTTTAATACCTGATATTTATCCATATAGTAATCTCAATCTCCTTTTCCGCCATCTGCATTCTGACAGAACCTGATTCCATCTGCACGCCCAGGTTATTTCTCAAATCCGGCCTCTGCAAAATATACAGGCAGATGGAAATCCGGCGTCCCGCTTTCAATTCTGGAATAGCTCATATAATGTTCTATCTCCGGGCTTTCCGAAATCTTATAAAAATTACAATACATAGGCCTGCCGTTTCCATCGGCCGCAAGCCAGTCCTCCGTTTTTTTCCCTGTCACTTCCTCCAGGTACCAGTCCGGGATCAGAAAATCAACGCGCCATCCGTCTCTTCCGATCACCGCATTGCATCTGCTTTCCCGGTACACACGATCCGGTATAAACTCTCTGTTCCTGCGTCCAAAGCCGTACTGGGCATACATTGCCGCATTGGCATTGATTTCAAAATTCAGGTACAGGCTCTCATTGGTCAATTCGCCTTCCCGGCCGTCCTCTGAGACCGGGAACGCCAGAAACAGCTCCAGCGCGCTGTCTTTCCAGACCGGGCCCTTGTGGTAGACCTGCACTCTGCAGGGATTCGTCTCACCGCAGGCCATTCTGACAAAAAGGCCCTTTCCCTCCAGGTAGCCCATATAGGCCCACGCCTCCGGCTGCAGCCTGCCATTCCACTGCACCTCATTGATTCCGGCCCTTTCACATGATTCTATTGCTGTCTGTGTTTTAATTCTCCTGACTGTATATCTCATCTTTCAATCATCCTTCCCGAACATTCCTAACTTCTCTAAGGCATAGGCGATTCCATCTTCCTCCACCGTCTTTGTCGTGAAGACAGCATACGGCTCAAGTCCGCTGTCGTGCTTCCCCATCAAAACCGAGTTGAGAGAATATTGGAACATCGATAAATCATTCATACTGTCCCCAAATACCCAGACATCTTCTTTGGCAATTCCAAATCTCCCGAGTACCGCTTCTATGGCCGTGGCCTTGGAATGTCCCAACGGTACGCATTCATAAAAACCGCCGCCTCTGTCAATGATTTCAAACTCATCTTCAATCGTAGCAAAAAATTCCATTTTCCGGCTTTTCCGGTCCGCTATTACACAGAATTTGGAGATATCATAGGAATTATCTTCCCATCCCAGCGGCACATAGGTATTGCCCTCCTTCAGCAGCTCCTTTAAGCGGTTTACCATCGGCATCCTGGACTCTCCCCGCTGAAAGTAGCAGCCTTCCACACCTTCCAGCACCCCGTCCAGACCAAAGCGCACGATATCTTCCTTAAGTCCGGCCGTCCGCTCCGCCGGAATCCGCCTGTCATAAATGACTTCATTCCCTGTTGTAATGTATGTCCCGCAGCCGCACAGCAGACCGTCCGATTCCACTTCCATTTGAATCCCGGCCGTCTGGCAGAATGTCCTCCCCGTGTTAATAAACACAAGATTTCCGCACTGCCTGGTTTTTTTTAAGGCAAGCACCGCGCTCTGCGGTACCTGCCTCTCAATCTCGCTGAATAATGTTCCGTCAATATCAAAAAACAATGCTTTTCTATTCATTTCTGAACACAATCTCTCCTGTTTTATCATCCATGCTGTCGACAATGGCCAGCGACTCGAGACGGATTCCCTTTTCCCTGATTCTCTTTCCGCCATCCTGAAAGCCCTTCTCAATGACGATACCGGCTCCGGAAAGCTCAGCTCCGGAATCCTTAATCAGGGCTGTCAGTCCCTCCAGGGCCTTGCCGTTTGCCAGGAAATCATCAATTACGAGAACCTTGTCGCCCTCGCCCAGAAATTCCTTTGACACAATGATGTCATAAACCGTTCCATGAGTAAAAGATTCCACCTTTGTCGTATAGACATCCCCTGCGATGTTCTTCGTCTTTGTCTTCTTCGCGAATACGACGGGAACGTCAAAGTATTCCGCCACGATACAGGCAATTCCGATTCCGGATGCCTCTATCGTGAGAATTTTATTAATCTCAGTGCCGGCAAAGCGCCTTTTGAATTCCTTGCCAATCTCCCTGAACAGCCCGATATCCATCTGATGGTTTAAAAAACGGTCCACCTTCAGGACATTTCCAGCTTTCACTACTCCGTCTTTGCGGATTCTGTCTAATAAGATCTGCATATGATATTCCCCACCTGCTTTTGTATGATAACCGCCGCTGTCATTGCCTTCTTTATGACGCCGGAGCCCCGTCCCCCTTTGCAACCGTAATTTCCGCGTTCTCTACCAGGAAGTCCAGTGTCTTCTGCATCAGAGCCGTGTCATCAACGATTTCCTTATCGGCAGTTTCCAGAAAGCTCTCCAGGCTGTCATATCCATACCGCTCCGCCAGAGCCTCTCTGTCCTCATCTGTGACGGTGATATTCTCCCTGGAAGCAATCTCCTTTAACAGCATCTCCTGCTTGGTCATATCCCTGGCCACATTTCTCAGTTCGCTCTTTAAACCTTCCTCGTCCATTCCCATCAGGCCGGCATAGGTTGCTAAATCCAGACCGTACATCGACGCCTGGTTTGTATAATACTGAACCTGAGTTTCATAGTTCTTATCCACATCGTCCGTTGCGCATACAATCTCAGATTTATCAATAACCGCGTTGAGAATGTCAGTATTTCTCTGGTTGTCAATCTGATACTGCTTCTGCTCCAGAATAAATGCTTTCATGTTTTCTCTCAGCTTTTCCACAGTTCCGTCTTCCGGTGAAACCTTGGCAACAAAATCGTCCGTCAGCTCCGGAACTGTTTTTTCTTTTACATTATTTACCTTTACCTCAAATACTACGGCCTGTCCCGCCAGATCCGGATTATTCTGGTATGGGTCAGGGAATGTAAGGTTCAGAGTTACCTCTTCTCCCTTTTTCGCTCCCACAAGCCCTGATTCAAATCCGTCGATGAAGCTGTTGGAACCCAGCACCAGATCATATCCCTCCGCAGTGCCTCCGTCAAAGGCAACTCCGTCTTTCATTCCTTTATAATCAATATTAACCTGATCGCCCAGCTGAGCCTCGCGATCCACCTCCAAATACTCAGCGCTCGAATTCAAAAGCTGCTGAATCTGAGCATCCACTTCTTCGTCCGTCACTGCCGGTTCCGTCACTGTTACCGGAATTCCCTTATAATCACCCAGTGTAATGCTGCCCTCGGCAACATACTCTTCCGTCTCAGCAGATGTCTCTCCTTCAGCCGTGCTCTCCGCCTGTGAGGCGTCCTTGGCACTCTTTTGTCCTGAACAGCCTGTTGCAAACATCATAAGCGCAGCCGCGCCGCAAAGTCCTACTTTTAAAAATTTTCTCATTCAAAAATCCTCTTCTTTTCTAATTTATTAACAAATCTGTCCCGCAAATCTGCCCAAACGCATTCTGGAGCCGATGCGTATAACAGACATAATACCACAAACAGCTCCAGAAAAAAAGATCCTATTTATAAAATGCGCAGAACGCCTTATATGTATTGTAAATATCCAGCTTGGACGCCAATTCAAACGGAGAATGCATCGAAAGAATCGGAACTCCCAGATCGACTACGTCAACATCCATGCCTGCCACATACATGGCAACGGTACCGCCGCCTCCGACATCCACGGCTCCCAGCTCTCCAATCTGCCAGTATACGCCTTCGCGGTCCATCATATCCACAATCTTTGCCATCGTCTCGGCGCTGGCGTCATTGCTGCCCCCCTTGCCCCTGGAACCGGTATATTTCGTCAGGACACAGCCTTTATTGATATAGCAGGCGTTTCTTTCCTCATAAACCTGTGAGAAGGTCGGATCATAGGCGGCGTTTACATCGGAAGACAGGCAGATAGAGTTCCTGAGAATTGTCCTGTAATCAATTCCCGCCATCTCCGCCAAATCTTCAATATAGTGCAGCACGAAATCTGAATCCAGCCCGGTATTTCCTACGGAACCAATCTCTTCTTTATCGGCCAGCACGGTTACCGTTGTGTATTCAGGCTCTATCGATGCCATCTCAGCCGTCAGCGCCGTATAAGCGCACACTCGGTCATCCTGCCCGTATGCCCCCACCATGCTCCTGTCCAGCCCCACATCCATAGCCTTGAATGCCGGAACGATCTCTATTTCAGCCCTGATAAAGTCCTTTTCCGTCATACCGTATTTCTCGTTGAGGACAGAGAGGGCCAAAAGCTTCACTGGCTCCTTTATATCCTCATCCCCGGTAAACGGCAGAGAGCCGATTATCACATTCAGTTCTTCTCCCTTAATGCCGTCCTTCAGCTTGCGCTCATTCTGGTCTGCCGCCAGATGGGGGAGCAAATCCGTTACGCAGAAGACCGGATCGCTTTCCTCCTCACCAACACGGATGTCTGTAATCTCTCCATCCTTTTTCACCACCACGCCGTGCATGGCAAGCGGAATTGCAGCCCACTGGTACTTACGGATCCCGCCATAATAATGGGTCTTGAAAAAGGCCATCTCCGCCTTCTCATACATCGGGTTCGGCTTCAGGTCGAGACGCGGCGAATCAATATGGGCCACATTCAGGCGCACACCCGCGCCTATCTCCCTCTGCCCGAAGGTTGTCATAATCAGGGATTTTTTTCTGTTGACATAATATACCTTATCTCCGGCCTTATAGTCTTTCCCCTTTTCAAAGGGCGCATATCCCGCTTCATTCAGAAGCTTTACCGCAGCCTGAGTAAACTCGCGCTCCGTCTTTGCACAGTCCAGAAACGCCTTATAAGCCTCACAATATTCGAACGCCTCCTCCTTCTGGGACGGAGCCTCCTTCGCTATATTGGGAAAGCTCCAGGTCAGTTCTTTCTGCAGTTCTTTTACCTTCTCCCCGGCAGTCAGTTCTGTTTTCTCTGTCAACCCTGTTTTCTCTTCCTGTATCATTGCTTTACGTTCCTCCTTCTTCTCCGCTGTTCTTGGCAGTCTTTTCTATATCCGGGATTTAGTGCCGCCTGCTTCACCATCTACGCGGAGCAGCCGGACTAGAGCGTGTTTGAAAATCCATTTCTGCCATCTCCCGCGAAGTGTGACGCACAGCTGACAGAAAGCAATTTTCAAACACGCTCTAATTCTTTTTCTTCTTTACTATCATATCACTGTCCAGAACAAGTGTAAACGGTCCGTCATTCAAAAGTTCCACCTGCATATAGGCTCCGAACGCTCCATGCTCCACCTTATCCACATACATCCTGCACCGCTCCACCACGTGTTCATACAGCCGGTTTGCCAAATCCGGAGCCCCTGCCCTGAAAAAGCTGGGACGGTTGCCCTCGCTGCAGTCCGCATATAAGGTAAACTGACTCACCACCAGGAGCTGGCCCCCCACATCTGCAAGCGAGCGGTTGGTCTTTCCATTCTCATCCTGGAAAATCCTCAATTTACATAATTTATCAACCATCTTGTCGGCGATCTCCTCCGTATCCGTATCGGAGACGCCAAGGAGTACCAGAAAGCCGTCATCTATCGCTCCTATTGTCTTTCCCTCCACCGATACACTGGCTTTTGATACTCTCTGAAGCACAATTTTCATCGTCTGCATCCTCCTTACTCTATTTTAACATCTCCCGGATTCTCGCCAGGAGATTTTCCGTATTCTTTTCTCCAAACAGGACTTCCCTGGCCATGAGGGGATTATCTGTAATCACATTATCCGCCCCCAGGATCTTCATCCTCTCCATCTCACTCTTACGGTTTACCGTCCATACATGGACTGCTTTACCGCTTTCGTGTGCCTCATCTATCAGTTTCTGGTTCACAGAGCTGGAGAGCATGCTGATAAAATCGATCGACTCATCCTTATAATAGCTCCCATAGGCAGCGGAAACGATATATCCCGTATAAATATCAGGAACCGCCTCCTTGACCCGCTTTAAATAACTGTAGCTGGTGGACGTCACAACACATTGTTCCGTCCATCCCATTCTCTCAATGCATTCCGCCACCTTCTCAGGAAGGCTGCTGGACGCGCCCATATACTTTATTTCGATATTCAGCTTCAAGTGTCCCCGTGAAAATTCCAGCGCCTCTTCCAGCGTCGGGATCGTGGTTCCCTTAAACTCACCGGAGAACCGTGTACCCACGTCAACATCTTTTAATTCGTCCCACGTCATGGATTTGACGCTCTTCTCTATTCCCGCCATACGTTTCAGCGTGCTGTCATGAAACAGGACCATCACCCCGTCCTTTGTCTCCTGGATATCAATCTCCGCATAATCCGCCAGCTCTTCAACCGCAGCCTGCAGGGCCGGTATCGTATTCTCCGGAGCTGTCCTGGAACTTCCCCTGTGCGCCGTAATCTGGACTTCATAAAGCAAATCTTCGTTCAGGAAGCTGCCGTTTCTCGACACATCAAAGGCTGCGGCCATGCTGACCGCCGTCACAACAGCCAGCAGGCCCAGAACGTTCCTTCTGTTCATCCACCTGCTTCTGCTGTGGCCGCTGAGATCAAAATCCCACCGTTTTTTATTCTTGTCTTTCCGGTCATACTGGAAATACAGCACTGTCAGCGCCCCATAGTTCACAACCACCGACACGATGCTGATGACAAATATCAGGGCATATTCGATTCTGTCCCTGGCCGCCAAAAGAAGGGCCAGCTCCACTCTCCGGTCCATAAACCGGACTGCAAAGACCGCCACAATTACGATCGCAAACAGGTACAAAAGGATACAAACCGCCGTAACCGCCATATTGCAGGCGGCCAGAATAAAAGAAGTCTTTACGTATCTGCCTCTGAGAAGGTCTTTGCTGCGCTCCAGACTGTCCCGGAATGTTCTCTGCTCCACCATGCATCCAAAACAGATAAAGGCCGTCGGAAACGATAACAGAACACAGGCTGCCAGAAAAACCACAATCAGAAGCCTGCCCCAGTTTTCGCCCAACAGCCCGGGCAGAATAAATTTCAAAGGCTTTACATGGAGTAGTATTCTGTAAATCATAAAAATATTAGTCAGGATATAGTGAACCGCAATTACCAGAAAAAGCTTCCAGTTTTTCCGTTTTATCTCATAAGCTGTTATTCCCAGGCCTCCCAGGAACACGGAAAACACATTTATCTTCCTGGAGTACGCCGCCGACTGGAATGCCGTTGTCAGGCTGCCGATTTCGATCATCAGCCCAGTCAGGATCACAGCCGCAATCAGCAGCACTACGGCAAGCGTAACCGGTTTTAACAAAAAAGCGCCCAGGTTATTCACCGTCACATAGCTGTACCCCGCCGCGTTCAGCGCCAGGCGGACCAGCGCCCCTGTCATTTGCAGCAGAAGGGGAAGAGTCAAAAGACGGAACGCCAGCTCGAACAGAAAAATATTTCCGTTGTTAACGCTTAAAATCTGCTTCGTATCCTCAAATTCCCGTCTTATTTTCATCTTCCCCGTACTTCTTTCTTCTTTTTAGCCTGTCTCAAGACCTTTCATCATTCTTTTGCCGCTGCCGTCTCCGCAGCTTTTTCATCCTCACTGATTTTCATAATTGCCTCGTTGAGTGAGAACATCTTGGCATCCAGCATATCGACCATGTCCGCACAGGCCTTCAGCTCCTCCTCCAGATAATCCGGCGCATGCCCTTCAAACTTATAGTAGATCTTGTGTTCCAGGCTGGCCCAGAAATCCATGGCAATTGTCCGAATCTGAATTTCAACCTTTGTCTCAATTGGCCCCTCGCTCAGGTATATCGGTATCGTCACTACCAGATGATAGCTCTTATAACCGTTGGGCTTCGGGTTTTTAATATAATCCTTGATATAAAGCACCGTTATATCCGACTGTCTGGCTATCATATCCGCGATCAGATAAATATCGGATGTAAAAGAACAGATAATTCGGATGCCGGCAATATCGCTTAAGTAGTCAATCATGTTGGGGATTGTCACTTCACGCCCGTCATTCTTTAACTTCTTTACGATGCTCTCCGGCGTCTTCAGCCTGGATTTTACATGTTCAATGGGATTATAATTATAAATATGGATAAACTCATTATTCAAAATCTCGATCTTTGTATTAATCGCTTTCAAAGCGGAATTATACAAAAACATGACCGTTTTCCACTGGTCAAGCTGATCATATGTTTTGGGAATATTCAATGGCTCCCTCTCCTTTAACTTCCTTATAGGTTGCTCCTGGTAACAGTTCGGCGGCCAGGAACACGCTCCGCCGCGGTGAAACGAGCGCTCTGCGCCCGTTTCACCGCCAATCGATGCACAGAAACGGTAAGGAAGCAGCAAAAACACCTCGCGGAATACATCATGGCTGAACCGGTACTGAATACTAACTTCAGACTACAGTTTAAGGTTTTTAAACAGCTCTCCCAGTCCCGTGGTAGCCTCACCGGATTCATGGTAGTTGAACACTTCCTCCTCCGGCGCCTCGTTGGCCTCCACTGCCTTCATACTGAGGCTGATCTTATTATCGGCTGTTGAAATGATCTTAACCGTTACTTTCTGTCCTTCTTTCAGCACGGCACTCGGATGCGGAATGCGCTTACTACTGATCTGGGAAATGTGTACAAGCCCGGACAGGCCGTTCTCCAGACTGATAAATGCTCCGTATGGTTTTATACTGTCAACTGTACCGTCCATAATTACGCCGACCTCGCATTTGGCGATTCTGCGTTTTTTCTCTTCCTGAAGCTTTTCCCTGGCCGCCTCTCTTCCGGACAGAACCAGTTTATTATGCTCTTCATCTGCCGTGATTACAGTGACATCAATGGTTCTTCCCAGAAACTCCTCCAGATTCTCCACATAAGCGGCGTCCAGACGGGAAGCAGGAATAAAGCCCCTCATTCCTTCAATCTGTGCAATCGCTCCGCTGTTTACAATCTCAGTAATTTTTACCGGAACAACGGTCCGCTCCTCGAGCATGGTCCTCAGTCTGTCCCAGGCCATCTTATCGTTGGCTTCTTTCATGGAAAGCACGATATTTCCCTCTCCGTCGTCGGTTTTAAGTACGGTTGCCGTAATCTCATCGCCAACGTGGATTTCCTCTTTCATATTAAAATCGGGATCATTGCTCAGGTTCTCTTTCTCAATAACTCCCTCGGCATAATACTTCAAATCAAGCAGCACATGGGATTCAAATATCCCGATTACGGTGCCGGTCAATATATCGCCCTCACGTACCTTCTTAAAGGATGCCTCCAATTCAGCAGCATAATCATCCATTGATTCCGTAGGTTCCGCTGTCTGGGCCAGCTCAATCGCCTCAGCCTCATTCTCCCGTGTTTCCAGAACTTCTTCAGTCCCCATTGGTTTCGTTTCTTCCATTTCCGCCCCATATGTCATTTTATCTGTCATAATTTTCTCCTCCTTGTATTTTGTTTAATAAATCCTTCTCTGTATATTTAACCATATCCCACCTGATATTTCTATAGTTTTCTAGTGAAAAGTATGATATATTTTTAATAGTTTGATAATTTTTGTTCGGAAATGAAGGAGGCTAATATGAAAGATATCCTTGACATACATTCTCACACGATTGCCAGCGGCCATGCCTACAATACACTTTATGAAATGGCAAGGGCTGCGGCGGATAACGGCATGGAACTGTTCGGCTCCTCTGATCACGGCCCGGCCCTTCCTGGAAGCAGCCATGAAATGTACTTTTGTAATTTTAAATCCATTCCAAAGGAGCTGTTTGGAATGAGGCTGATCATGGGATGTGAACTGAATATTCTCGATTATAATGGTACGCTGGATTTGAAGGAATGGCTTTTAAAACGTATCGGCTACGGGATCGCCAGCATCCATGATCTCTGTTATAAAACAGGCTCACGGGAGGAAAATACGGCTGCCGCCGTCAATGCAATGAAAAGTCCGTATGTTCAGGTGATCGGCCATCCTGACAATGCCAATATTCCTCTTGATTATGCCGCACTGGTGAAGGGCGCCAGGGAACACCACGTGCTGTTAGAGGTCAATAATAGCTCCCTTAAGCCGGGTTCCCCCCGGCCGGGAGCTAAAGAAAATTATTATGTAATGCTCGATCTCTGCCGTAAATATAATGTGTCCGTCATTGTCAGCAGTGATTCACACTGCGCATCGGATGCCGGATGCCACAGCTATGCGCTGGAGCTTTTAAAAGAGACCGGCTTTCCCGAAGAGCTGGTTGTCAATTCCTCATTAAAAAAACTGGCCGAATATCTTCCCTGCCTGTAACAGTTCATCCCTGCCTGCAGCTTTCCCGGGAAGTGTTACAGGCTAATAATTGATCCCGACAATTCCTATCCGTTTGTCCTCGCCAGGCCCAATAATTATATTGGGCTTTCCTGATTTATCACCTACTGCGAGACCGGCTTCCGTCATTTTCAGGGAGTCCAAATCCGCTCCTTTTACAGCATCAATCAATTCGTCGGTGAAAACTGCGTCAGGATTTAAATCCATAAATTCTTCCTCACTGTCCACAGTCACGCCATCTCCCACCCCTACGTAGCAGGGATAGACCACCAATTTCTTCAGCTTTTCCAAATCCCTGTCATCAATTATATTCTGTACATCTTTGGCCAGAGCCTTATACTCAGTTTCCAGCTGTTTCTCTTTATCATCCGCAGTAAGAGTTGTATCTTTTTCTGTCTCTTCTGTCGTCTGCGCAGTCTCCGCCTGTGTTGTTTCAACCGCCTCTGTCGTACCGGTTCCTGATGTCCTGCCAAAACCGCCGCAGCCGCCAAGTCCCATTGCCGCTGCCAGCACAATCACCGCAATCAATTTTTTCTTCATAATCTGCCTCCTGCATGCTCAAGGTTTCTGCCTCGCTCATTTTGCGATAATAACATGGTTTGAAACAACTGTCAATTCTTTTACCGAATTCTTAATATACCTTCCGCGGCCTGTGGTTACTGTTCACACCATGCCTAAAAGCGGCATGCTGTAAACAATAACACCTCGCGGAATTTAAGCAGGTGAGGACGCCGGAAACACGTAGTGGTCGCGACAGGGCCCTCCCCATTTAAGGTTAGAGACAATCAGCGTCCGGAACGGACCATGTCCGGTGTCGCGAAAACCTTCGCCTGAGTCTTCCGTCCCCGGTGAAAACCTGACCCGGGGAAGTAGGCGGAATCAATTGCGGAGGGGACATGGGAGTCCGCCGGTGCTTAGCGAGGT
>OBXO01001236.1_pt1 | contig 12982 bp, 8 predicted proteins | sample 1501431 | NCBI WGS metagenome assembly OBXO01 (sample SAMEA2580163, study PRJEB22360) | human gut metagenome | biome: human gut; feature: human-associated habitat; material: faeces | place: Denmark | collected 2008/2010 | reverse complement strand
CGGTTGTCGTTACCTTTCCTATGATTTCATCTGCAGTAGCGGTTTCTCCGTATGCCTTATCCAGAGTTCCTCCGGTTGCTTCATATTTTTCAGCATCATTCTGTGTAAACTCAAAAGGTGTTCCCATAGCTGGATTTTCACCATTCGGACTGTATGCCACCAGAACTACCTTTTTTCCTTCCGGAACCGTATTTGCAGGAATATCGATTGTGAAATCGCCATTTATAAGATCGGCGAAAGGAATTTTTGTAGTACCATATTCTTCCTGGGTATAACTGTTTGATGCCTCATCATATCCCTGAAGCTTCACCACTACATTCCCCGCGTCCTGATTTGTGATGTCGAGCAGCTTTAATTCATCTGAAGGATCCTTTTGAAGCGGCTTCGGGACAGTACCTGTAATCGTTACTGCCTTCGTTAGATCAAAGGAAGTCGTATTCTTGACCGGAACGGAAACCAAATAGTCCTTTGCATCATCCGGTTTCGTCATATCATCTATGAACTCCCTTCCGTCAGGCACACCGTCTCCATCCGTATCTACCTTTTTAGCATCTGTCCCTATCTGCCATTCAACAAAGTCAAACAGGCCGTCCTGATCCGTATCATTTGTATCTAAATAAGCATTTGAGTAAGAATTGGTCAATTGTTTTGGCGGCGCTCCTCCATCCGGCTTATGGATAACCGTTTGATTTGATTCATTCAGATAATCTGCTTCCATCCAATGTTCAAACAATATACGGGCATTCTTAGCTTCTATATAATCATTCATTGCCTTTGCAAATTGGGCTAATGTGACGTCATCCCGCAGTTTGTAAGAAATCGTATAATTTCTGCTCTGGCCCAATGTCCCCCAAAAAATATCGTTAGTATTATCTCTTGCTGCGCTCAACTGTGTTTTTGTGTCATTTCCAATAATACTTAGTTCCGGAACTTCACCGGTATTGAGCATTCCACTATCATCAATTGTTACCCTGAATTTTTCTCTGGCATCAGGCTTTACCCCTTTTACATCTGAGTTGTAAATGTAAACTTCGTTCCTGTCAATGTACTGTAATAATTCTACGGGTATCTTTTCTTTTACATATACAACCCATCCATAATCAGTCTGTAAGTAATTCTGATTTGGTTTCCATGAATGTATTGATTTTATGGACATTGTTCCCACATCAAAGACCACTTTCTGATTCATTGCCCCTCTAGTAAAATCTGTATCTTTTTCATTTTTCACATTTGAATTATCCTGGAGAATAAATCCATTACTAACGCTTTCTTCAGCAATCGCACCGTTACTTTTAATCCATAAGCTGTTAAACGAAACCTCTGCATCCGCAAGGCCAAGGCTTTCCAGTGTCTGCCCATTCTTCAATATAATCTTTATGTCATGATTTGTTACAACTCCAATTGCCCCAGTATTCATATTTCCCACAACAGGAATCATCCAAAGGGCTCCATCATCCACTTTCTGCAGATTTGTGTCATCCAGTGTCACACGGTCAATCTGTTTATAAAACTGGTCATTTGAGAAAGTTAAAATAAATTTTCCTGCAAATGGATTGGAGGTATTTTCTCCCCAGCCCTGACCTAATTTCGTCCATTTACTATGTATTAAATGAATCGTTCCATCCCCATCTACTTTACTAAAAATAGTAGCTGCATATCTTAAATCCGATTCTTCAATTCCATTTGCCGTAAAATGACTGTTTGTATCCATACTGCGTTCACTAGTACTACCATTGCCATTCCGATACGAAACAGCAGCATAAGACGGCATTTCAATAGAAGGGACCATCACTGCAATGCTTAAGGCAAATGCACACGCCTTTTTTCCTGCCCTTTTAATTTTTCGTCTTTTCTGTTTCAAACTGCTCTTCATACTTTTCATTTCCTCTTTCTTTTAATAAATATAATTTATAATGAACTTTACTTACCATGCCCCCTTAAGAACAACCGGCAAAAGGCTTCTGGAGCATTTTGCAAAATACATCTCATTAAGCCATCATTCTTTTTCAAAAATTATCGTCCCCTTCCTTTTCTTGTTCTTGCCATAGTCTATAACATCCTGTAGTGTATCCCGTCCAAAAAAGCTTTCTAATGTCATTTGCAGCTCTTTATAATAAAAATGCATGGGACACGCCTCATTTCGTTTACAAAGTCCTTCCGGTTCCAGACAACGATTTATTTTCATCGTCTTTTCAAACAGGAGGATTATATCAAGCAGCACAATTTCTTTTGGCCTCTTAGCCAGTCTGTATCCGCCTGTCACGCCATGTGTACTCGTAACCAATCCAGCGTCACGCAAAATGCGTAAAACTTTTTGTACAAATATTTTGTTAAGCGCTACTGCCTCACCAATTTCTGTTGAACTGGATAATCCCTCCTTGCCAGCAAGGTATAGCATACATCGCAATGCATAGTCAGTTGTCATTGTTAACTGCATGTAAAACTCCTTCCTACCTCCTTCCATCTAAAATTTCAATGGATTTACATACCATACACAATGGGTATGTAATCTAGCGAAACCTGGGATGTCATATTTATTTATTTTTACAGGTGCATTATAACGATAATTTTAAAAAAAAGATTGTAAATTTATTAATATTTATGTATGTTTCCATATTTTTTTCTTTCATCAATTGATTATTACAATAAACCCATGATAAACTCGAACCACTTCCTATTTGGTAACTATTTTTTTAAAAAGAACCGTAAACTATTGTAAATAATGCATTACTTTCAAACAAAAGATAAAAGTATCAGGGAGTTATTTATGATAAACAAATTACTTAAATTAATAAAATCCATACATGTAATTTCGCATCTGCCCATCTATGTGTTCAATAAGGATTTTCATCTGGAACATCTTTTTGTTGCAGACCGGGTCCGGGTGCTTCCTTATGATTTTGCTCAATGCTGTTGTTCAGAGCCTTCCTCAAACTTCCTCTTTTCAGGGATACTGGATGAGGCATTTATCACGTATTCATCTTCTGATACCATTCTGATTATTGGTCCTTTTACGACCTCTCATCTTACTAATGCGATGATCAGAAACCGGGTCCAGGCCTATACGGAAGACTCAAGCCTGCAGAAGCTTCTTTCTCAATATTTGGAGTTATTGCCCTATTTTTCTCTTGGAGATGTCCGGGATTTTTTGATTCATTTGAATTTTTTATTTAACGGTAATCCGGAATGTCCTTATTCAGACGATCTCCATCTACAGGTCACTAAAAATAATTTTTTACTGAGACAGGAAAAACTGAAAGAATGTGATTGGAGGGCGTTCCAGCCAGATTACTATACCTATCGGTATGAAGAACAGATCCTTGCTCTGGTTCAAAACGGCAATACAGAACAACTTCGCGAAGGCCTGGCAGAGTTAAGCAACAGTGTGATCCCCGATAATGCCGAAACTCCTGTTCGCTCTGAAAAAAACTATACAATTATTATTCTCGAAAAGTTATCCTCATTATCCCTTCAAGCTGGTCAGGATATTTCTGATGTCTATCGTTTAAGAAATTTCTATATTCATTTATTGGAGGAAAAGGAAAAGTTAATTGATGTTTTGTATGTTCGGGACTGTGCAATTATCCACTTCACAGAACTAATGCATCATTTTAGTAATAAAGGTTTTTCCTCTTTGGTTAAGTCCGTGATGCAGTATATTGGTTTAAATCTTTATACCGTTTTAAAGGTGAGTGACATAAGTAAATCTTTCTATGTTTCAGAAGCTACATTAAGTTCCAGGTTTAAAAAAGAAACCGGGCTTAATGTCATTGAATATATCCATAAACGCAAGATCTCTGAAGCTAAACTGATGCTTCGCGCCGGGCTTTCACCCAGTGCAGTAGCAATTACCTTATGCTACTATGATTACGCCCATTTTTCTCATACCTTTAAAAAGATAACTGGCGTCACACCAAAGGCCTTCCAGTTACATCCGCAAAAACTTTATCCTAACTTTTTGCCGTCCACCGGGCCGGAAGCCGAACATGATTAAGCAGAGTTCTATTTTTAATGAAACAACAAAAGACGGGCATATCAATAAGCGATATCCCGTCTTTTATATTGTCCCGGATCCTTGTGAAAGATTTTTTTAATTAAGCATATACTATTATCAAATACTCTGCAAGAGGTACATCATGACGGGCTGTCCTTTTAACTCAGCTTCAGAAAACATTGCTGACTTTATCTACCGATACGGAAGCCGGCAGCAATTTTTGGGTAATTCGAAAGATATTCCCTGTATGGACTTTGTAAGTACCGATCTCCGTATTATATATACCCCTATTGATACCGTAAAGCCCATATCATTGAGCAAGTTTTCCTATTACAGTATTCCTGGTCTGTATACGCTTTTAGGCAGTGGCAGCATGGAAGCTTCCGGTATTTTAGCGACTCACACATCGCCTGCCCTTAGCAATCAGGGACGAGGCGTTATAATCGGCATCATAGACACGGGAATCGACTATACGAATCCTCTTTTTCGCAATCAGGATGGAACTACCAGAATTATCAGTATTTGGGATCAGAGTCTTCCAGATGATAAAAATAATCTTCCTGACGGCGTACCTAACCGCTATAATGCCAGCGGGGCAACCTATGGCACAGAGTACATTCGGGAACAAATTAACGAGGCACTGGAATCTGACAATCCTCTTACTATTGTGCCCTCTACTGATACCAACGGACACGGAACTTTTCTGGCTGGTATTGCTGCAGGAGGAGTCCTGCCTGAGCAGAATTTTACCGGATCTGCCCCAGAATGCGAACTGATAATCGTCAAATTAAAACCGGCCAAACAATATCTGCGTGATTTCTACCTTGTCAGTGACACTGATGTTTATCAGGAAAATGATATTATGATGGGCATTAAGTACTTGCGTGTGGAAGCCTTCAGACAAAGAAAGCCTCTGGTCATTCTACTGGGAATCGGCTCCAATCTGGGCGGCCATGAAGGAACCTCCCCACTTAATATGATGCTCCAGGATATCAGCAGAAGTCTGGGAATGTCCACAGTAATTGCCGCAGGCAATGAAACCGGCCGAAGTCATCACTACATAGGCTCTATCCCTATGGGGGAATCGTCTGTTGACGTGGAAATCCGAGTTGGGAATCCGGAATCCCGGCGTGGATTTGTAGTAGAGCTCTGGGCCGGTACCGCTGATACATATTCCGTGGGATTCATCTCTCCCAGTGGTGAATCCATAAGCCGTATTCCTATCATTGGCAAAAACGAAATTTCTATCCCGTTCCTTTTAGAACCTACAGTCATAACAGTTAATAATCAACTGATTGAGACAGGAGCAGGCAAGCAACTTATTTTTATACGTTTTGAAGCCCCTACAAAGGGAATTTGGAAAATACGCGTGTATAATTCCCAGTATCTCACCGGTCAGTTTAATATGTGGCTTCCGGCCCATAAATTAATTTCCGATGAAACCATATTTTTGACTCCCAGCCCCTATACTACCTTAACTCCGCCAGGTGATTCTCCCTCTCCAATCACAGTTGGTGCCTACAATCATTCCAATAACAGCATCTACATTCACTCCGGCCGCGGGTACACAATAGATGGATTGATTAAACCGGATTTAACAGCCCCGGGAGTTGATGTAAGCGGACCATCTATAGGGTACAGGAACGGAGAACCCATTCCCATGACTACCCGGACAGGAACCTCGGTTGCTGCCGCCCACGTTGCTGGTGCTGTAGCTAACCTTTTTAGCTGGGGAATTGTTGAAGGACATAACATATCAATGAGTGAAGCCTCTATTAAAGCATTTTTAATACGGGGGGCAAAACGAAATCCAGCCCTATCGTATCCCAATAAAGAATGGGGATACGGGGCTCTGGATTTATATGGAACATTTTTACGGCTGAGGGAAGCAAGATAATTCATTCTAGCGGAGGGAGAATTTTCTGGAAAAAAGTGTCTGGATTTGTCTTCCTAGCTGCACTGAATTGTATGGACAGCAGCCAGCCTGGGAAACAGGACGTTTGAAAGATGCAAGCATAATCCTTTCGGAGAATTTCGAGTAGCAGCTTAAATTTTCACAAGAATGGAATGCAGCTGAAAGTTGCAGTCAAAAATAAAGTGATGTATAATATAGGTCACAGTTTGATACGTGATGCACATATACGGGAAGAGGAGATTATTGGAAATACGACAGCTTTGCTATTTCATACAGGTATATGAGAGCGGCAGCCTTTTAAAGCCCTCAGATGTGCTTATCGAGGGCTTGAAATGTCTGAAAGCGGGAACTCTGGAATTCCTTTTATGCAACAATGATTTCACGTACAACAAATTCCTGCGGCTTTGCCAGGCGGAGGGATTCCCCCAGACGTGCGCCGTACCAGCGACACGGTTTACATGTACAAGCTGTGCAGTAAAAACGGTCTGTGCGGCCTGTAAGTGCCCACCGTGGAAAAGCGGGCTTTGAAAACTGATTATTGCAACTAATTCACTCCATCCTCTGGCTATATCGGACCTGGTCCTCACCTATTCATTTACTTCTATCGCCATAATCTGATCAACTCTTCTCTGATGCCTTCCACCTTCAAACTCAGTATCCAGCCACACCTCAGTAATCATCTTGGCCAGCTCACTGCCCACAACACGGGCGCCAAAGCATAGTACGTTGGCATTATTGTGCAATCGGGACATTTTTGCAGTATACGGCTCGCTGCAGACACAGGCGCGGATGCCTTTTACTTTATTGGCAGCCAGGGAAATTCCCAGTCCCGTACCGCAGATGGCGATTCCGAGATTTGCCTCTCCTGCCGCCACGGCTTTTCCTACTTTCTCACCATAAACAGGGTAATCACAGCTCTCGGTGGAGTTTGTTCCCAGATCCAGTACCTCATAATCCTTTTCTTCCAAAAATTCCTTGATAATTTCTTTCAGCTCCACTGCTGAATGGTCATTTCCTATTGCAATTTTCATAATATACTCTCCCTTGCTTCATATCCGAAGCTTTTCTCTTTCTTAAAGGCAGCCATACCGTTCCATAAATAAACGGATGATACTTTTGCCGTATGCTTTCTTCATTGTATTAAAGAAAAAGCAGATTGTCAACATTGCGGTCAGGTTACCGCGCTTTCATTCCCATACCTTTTTGGTATTGATAGTGATATATTTGAGTATTTGACATTTAATTTTCACGGCTCTATAATGACATCAATGCAGCAGGCGCGCCATGAAAATACATGCAGCTCGGACAATACAGTTTGCGTTAAATACACTGCATGGCCATCAGAATCAGAGAAGAAAAGGGGAAATAAATGGAAAATCTATCTTTAGGAACTCAGTTTAAAGCGTTCAGAAGACATTCTTGAAATAAATGAATCCATCGAAAGAGATCTGCAAAGACTGGAAAATGAACTGAGTGTAGTCCTGTTTACCAGAAGCAAAAAAGGGATTGAGCTGACTGATACAGGAAAAGTCCTCTACGAAAAGGGAAGACTTTTATTGAAAAATTACAAAGATATGCTCAATGTAATTAAGGAAACGGAAGAAGGGGTATCTGGTACAGTGCGAATCGGAACAGGGTATCCCACAGTTCCTCTGCTGGCTGGCAAAATTCTTTCATTACGTAAACACTACCCTGCCGTGGAATTTAATATCACACAAGAGGATCCCGATAATGCAGGTACCCTGCAGAAACAGATGGAACACATCATCGGTAAAATTCTTCCACACTTCGGCATGCAAAGTAAGCGTTTCACACCGTGGACAGGAAAGCCGAATATAATGTGAGAGATGAACGATACCTCTCATCAGATAGCGGCGCTTATTTATAGAAGCATAAGTGATTAAAGAAGAAAATGTCCGGCATCTCAGAGTATATCGATGCCGGACATTTCCTTTTAACTTTTATTATTTAGGATGGTTCAAACTGCGGCCGCCTCAAGATGGCCGTCCATCAGGTCTATCTGTATCGTATCTCCTGCCCGGACACCGTCCGACAGAATCAGTCTTGCCGCCAGAGTCTCCACATTCTTCTGCAGATATCTCTTAAGCGGCCTTGCGCCGTATACGGGATCGTAACCGTTTTCCACAATAAATTCTTTCGCCCGCTCTGTCAGCGAAATAGAAAGCTCCTTGTCGGCCAGACGCTTGTTGACGTCCTCAATCAGCAGGCTGATAATGCCGCCGATATTATCTCTCGTAAGAGGTTTAAACAGAATTATCTCATCCAGACGGTTCAGGAACTCCGGACGGAAATGGGCGCGCAGATCATGCATAACCATGACTTCCGCATCCGGCCTGATCAGTCCGTTGTCATCAATTCCGTCCAGCAGATACTGGGAACCGATATTGGAGGTCATAATCAGGATTGTATTTTTAAAGTCTACGGTCTTTCCTGTGGAGTCCGTGATACGTCCGTCATCCAGCACCTGGAGCAGTACATTAAATACATCCGGATGTGCTTTCTCCACCTCATCAAACAGAACAACGCAGTATGGTTTTCTGCGGACCGCCTCCGTAAGCTGGCCTCCCTCATCATACCCCACATATCCTGGCGGCGCTCCGATCAGACGAGATACGGAATGTTTCTCCATGTACTCACTCATATCGATACGCACCATGTTGTTCTCATCGTCAAACAGACTCTCTGCCAGCGCTTTGGCAAGCTCGGTCTTACCAACACCGGTCGGTCCCAGGAACAGGAAGGAACCGATTGGTTTTGTCGGATCCTTGATTCCGGCCTTGGAACGGATTACCGCTTCGGTCACCTTTGTCACCGCTTCGTCCTGTCCAATGACCCGTTTGTGGAGAATTTCGTCCATATGGAGCGTCTTGCTTCTCTCGCTCTCCGTCAGCTTGGCCACAGGAATGCCGGTCCATTTAGAAATAATTCTTGCAATCTCTTCATCGGTGACGCTCTCATGCACCAGGCTCATATCCTGGCTCTTGACGCGCGCCTCCTCCTCTTCCAGCTGCTTCTTAAGCTCCGGCAGTTTTCCGTACTGAAGTTCCGCCGCCCGGTTCAGGTCGTAGGCCTGCTGGGCTGCCTGGATCTCGCCGTTAATATGCTCAATCTCCTCGCGCAGCTTTGATAATTTATCCACCGAGGATTTCTCATTCTCCCACTGTGCTTTCTGGGATGAAAAACTGTCTCTCAGTTCCGCCAGTTCTTTCTGAAGATCCTCCAGACGGTCTTTGCTGAGCCGGTCGGTTTCCTTCTTCAGGGCCGCCTCCTCAATCTCAAGCTGCATGATACGTCTGGACAGCTCATCCATCTCCGCCGGCATGGAATCCATCTCCGTCTTAATCATCGCACAGGCCTCATCGACCAGGTCAATGGCTTTATCCGGCAGGAAACGGTCGGAAATATAGCGGTCGGAAAGAACAGCAGCAGATACAAGGGCAGAGTCGGTAATCTTAACACCATGGTAAACCTCGTAGCGTTCCTTCAGACCTCTCAGGATGGAAATCGTATCCTCCACCGTAGGCTCATCCACACGCACCGGTTGGAAACGGCGCTCCAGAGCCGCATCCTTTTCAATATATTTTCTGTACTCATCCAGGGTTGTCGCACCGATACAGTGCAGCTCGCCCCTGGCCAGCATCGGCTTTAACATGTTGCCCGCATCCATCGAACCTTCCGTCTTTCCGGCTCCTACTATCGTGTGAAGCTCATCGATGAACAGGATAATCTGTCCGTCGCTCTTCTTCACCTCATCCAGGACTGCTTTCAGACGTTCCTCGAACTCGCCCCGGTATTTTGCTCCGGCCATCAGGGCGCCCATATCCAGGGCGAACAATTTCTTATCCTTCAGCCCCTCCGGGACGTCTCCTCTGACAATACGCTGCGCCAGTCCTTCGACAACTGCCGTCTTACCTACGCCTGGTTCACCGATTAAAACCGGGTTGTTCTTGGTCTTTCTGGAAAGAATCATGACCACATTTCGTATCTCGCTGTCACGCCCGATCACCGGGTCCAGCTTCTGATCCCTGGCCCGTTCCACCAGATCATAGCCGTATTTATTCAGTGTATCGTAGGTCGCTTCCGGGTTGTCGCTGACCACTCTCTGATTTCCTCTGACTGTGGAGAGAGCCTGTAAAAAATTCTCCTTTGTAATTCCGTAAAGGCGGAATAATTCCTTCACTGCCCGGTTCGGCTGTTTTAACATCGACAGGAAGAGATGCTCCACGGACACATACTCGTCACCCATGGCTTTCGCCTCATCTTCCGCATTCACCAGCACCTTGTTGGCGTCATTGGAGAAATAAACCTGGCCGCCGGATACCTTCGGTAATTTTCCGATATTCTGTACGACCTCATTTACAAACTGTTCCCCGGATATTCCCATCTTCGTGATCAGCTTGAAGATCAGGCTGTCGTCTATCGTCAGCAGGCTCAACAGCAGATGCTCCTGATCAATCTGCTGGTTTCCATATTCATAAGCCAGTTTCTCTGTATTTTGTACCGCTTCCAAAGATTTTTGCGTAAATTTATTGATATTCATAATTACTGCCTCCTCTCGCAATATTATGATTGTTTTCATTGTTATAGTAGTAATATAACAGATATTATCAGCACTGTCAAGAGGAGAGTGCTAATACAATGTAAAAAATTTGAGGATTTAATTAAGCAGGTGAGGACACCGCCGGTACGGCCAGCGGACGGGGTGGAGGGGTGTGTATATGAGTCTTTCGCCCCGGGGAGGATTGTCGTGGTATGGGGCTGCGGGCGCTGATAGTCTCACGCATTAAGTGCGGGGGCGGACCTTGTCGAGGCCACTCAGCGCATCCATATGCGTTTGATATATGTTGGATATGGGAAAAGTAGTTGTTAGAGTATGTTTATTGGAAATTTACTATAATTTGATGTTCATAAAAGATTGAGCGGAATTAAGACCGGAAGAATATCACCGGTGTTAATTCCGCTCAGTTTAGCGTGGTTTGGTGTAATTTCAGTATAATGTTTAATCGAAAAATTATCGTGCTATCCATACCGTTATTTATCGGCATTATTAATGGCAGCGACAAGGTTTCCTCCCCCATTGAGGCTGGAGACAATCAGCGTCCGGAACGGGCCATGTCTATAATGTACCCATAAGTGTGGACACGAAACGAAGTGGGGGCCCCCTCTTTTAGACATCCACCACGTCCCATTCCCCGTATTGTGGACACTCCTTATAGACGGACAGAGAGCGTATCCGGCCCTGAATTATGACCGGGCTCTCCTATTCCTTTCGACACATCCCGTCGCCTATGGTATTCTTAAGCAAGAACAGGAGGAATCCCATGAACAAAAAATGTTTTACCGCTGAGCAGGTTCTGATGCTGCGAGAAAATCCTTACACTTACCAGGTGGATCAGTACCGGTTAGCTTTTACCAAAGAATTCAAGGAACTTTTTTATTCGGAGTATCAGACAGGGACGCTTCCTCGGCAGATCCTGGCAAAATACGGCTACGATCCCGCCGTTCTCGGTCAACGCAGGGTATGGGGTATTTCCGGCCATATCCGGGAGCAATACAACAAATATGGTGGTTTCCACGAAGGGACTGTCTATTCTGCCAGGGCTAAATCTGCCTCTCTGCACTCTGGTATGCCTGCATCGGAAAAAGACGAGCTCAAACAGCTCCGGTACGAAGTGGATTACCTGAAACAGGAAGTTGCCTTTTTAAAAAAAATTTCCTCCATCAGAACCACAAGGAAGTAGGGGCATGGCTTATGAATGATTCTTCCTGTGTATTCGAAATCATCTGTAACACCTTGCAGCAAAGCGGAAATGCCCTTTCGGTGAAAGAACTCTGTGCCACCGCCGGTGTTTCCAGGAGTGGTTACTATGCCTGGCTGAAAGCCGCCCCGAAAAGAGAACTTCAGGAACAGAAGGACCGTGCGGATTTTGAACGGATTCTGGCGGCTTACCGGCTCCACGGTTATGCCAAAGGGGCCAAAGGCATCTGCATGGCTCTGCTCCATATGACTCCGCCAGTTGTCATGAACCTGAAAAAGATACGGAGGCTGATGGATAAGTTCCAGCTTTCCTGCCCGCACCGTGGCCCCAATCCTTATAAAAGGATGGCAAGGGCCCTGAAAACCAGCCATGTCGCTGAAAACCTGCTAAAGAGGGAGTTCGACTGCTATGGCCCCAGAATGGTTCTGTTAACTGATATCACTTACCTGCCTTATAACGGAACCTTTGCTTACTTATCAACCGTCCTGGATGCCTTCACCCGACAGCTCCTTTCGTATGTGCTGAGCGAATCCCTGGAAGTGGATTTTGTCCTTGAAACGGTGAGCCAGCTGGTTAAAAACCAGGGACTCTCTCTTCATGCGGAAACGATTGTCCACAGTGACCAGGGCTGCCATTATACCAGCTACCGTTTCATCCGCATCCTTTCCGATAAAAAGCTGCGCCAGTCCATGTCACGCCGTGGGAACTGCTGGGACAATGCCCCACAGGAAAGCTTCTTTGGCCATATGAAAGACCACATCCGGGCAAAACTGGCTCAATGCGTGACCTTTAGCGAAGTACAGTTCATCATTGATGACTACATGGAGTATTACAATAACCGGCGCTATCAATGGCAGCTTGCAAAGCTTGCTCCAAATGAGTTTTACCACTTTATCACTACCGGTGAATATCCACTGGATATTTCCAACGTACCGGCTCTTCCGGTGATTGCCCGGAAACCGGAGGAACTTGGTGCCGGTGCGGGCCCCTCCCCGCACCGAGAGTCACCCAAACAGATAGAATACCATGGCATGGGAGGGAGTGTGTCTAAGAATCGGGATACTCTTTGAGACGATTGTCCAACCGGGGGGAACCCCTCTGCTTTGGTGTCTACGATCCAGGTTGCACCGGAGGGAGGATGTCTAAAAATTAGGCCCCCCACTTCATAAAGTGTCCTTGACAAAGGGGACAGTTCAGGTGCCGCGAAAACCTCCGCCTGTGTCTTCCGTCCCCGGCGGTAACCTGCCCCGGGGAAGTAGGCGGAATCAATTGCGGAGGGGACATGGGAGTCCG
>OBXO01001231.1_pt1 | contig 13019 bp, 15 predicted proteins | sample 1501431 | NCBI WGS metagenome assembly OBXO01 (sample SAMEA2580163, study PRJEB22360) | human gut metagenome | biome: human gut; feature: human-associated habitat; material: faeces | place: Denmark | collected 2008/2010 | reverse complement strand
GAGGTGACAATACCGGGAGATGCAGCGGGTTCAGTGGCTGGGGTATTGCCGCCAGATAGTATCTTGAGGGCTCAGGAGAATAAAAAAGGAGCGGAGGAAGGTAAGGGGGAGTCTAATACTAATAATCCAGAGGATTACTTAAATGAGGCATTAGAACGACAAGGATTAGACAAAACACCTAAAAAAATGAAAGAGTCTTGGACCGCAGGCGGATATAAGTATGAAGTTAGAGTCCATGAAGCTAACCCAGAATATGGAAAGGAAGGTTCAATATATCGTGTTTCTAGGCAGAAATTAGGGACAAATGCAAATGGACAAGGTTATGGAACTGAGTATTTGGGTACAGATGGAGTGTGGTATCATACTAGTACTTTAAAACCACAAAATCCGAGCTATAATGCTGAAGCAGCGGCAAATACTCATATTCCGGTGTCTTAATAGGAGAATTGTAATGAAAGAAAATGAAATTAAGGAAGTTTTGAGAAGGTTTAACCAATACTTAAACGAGCAGCTATGGATGGATTTTGAGTTAATTGAATTTTCTAGAGGTGAATTAAAGATTATAGGTAGCATTGATATTTCAATAAAACCTAATATTGAGTTAGTTTTTAAAGATGTATTTTTTGCCTCAACACCATTTAACTGGAAAACTGATACCAGTAAAATGGTTGCAATGCTATTATCTGGAGAAGAAGCAAAAAAAGTAAATTTGAAATATCAAGTTGAACAGGGATACTATATTATCAAAATTCAGCCAGAAGACTATCCAGAAGACTTTGGATGCTTATTTGGAGTTAAAAGTGTTTGTTTTAGAGTGTTATAAATGAGTTGTTTGCCCGGCTTTGCCGGGCGATATCCCTAGAGGTTATGCGTTTTCCAGCATAACCTCTTTAAGATTCATACGAGAAAATATAAGCCTGGATTTTATTTCAATTCGGGCCTTTCCAAACATCTGTGTATAACGAAATCTAAGCTCCAAAAGGTGGCGGCGTAACAGATAATGTCAAAGTCGGTGATAAAGAAGTTAGTTTTGGGCATGGTGGTAGGCATCTTGAAGGGACTGGTTTATCTGCTAATGAGGTAAATCAGGCTATCGCAAAAGATGTTGTTACAAAAAATCCTGGAACAGGACAATTCTACAAAGGGCAGTTGGATGCTAAAAACAATGAAATAAAAATAAATCCTGAAACAGGTAATGTAAAAACTTCACACGGCGTTTCGCTAGATGTAAATTCAGGTACGGTTTCCAAATTTGGAGGTGCATATAAGATTGAATCACTTCCTGAAGGATTAAAGATAATCCCAAGAGGCGCAAGAGCGGAACATTTTGAAATTGTGCCCGCTTATGAAATGCCCTTGGAAACTTTCCAAAATTTATTAAATCAGATAGTTGTTTCATGACCGTATTAAGAGTTAAAGGAGGCTGTGATGGAACTAGATTAACTGAAGAATTGGAAAGACTATTTGAGTAAGTGTAATTGCCTGGCTTTGCCAGACACTATCTTCTGGCTGAGGTGGCGTTAAGCCACCCAGCCTTTAACCTGCACACTTTTCGACCCTGGCCATATTGGCTGATTTGGGGAGAAATGCCTTTGTTTCATATTGGCCCAACGAGCCAGAATACTTGCTTCATGGTACCATCTTCCGAATTGGGTCTTAAAACCGGCACACAGGTCGTCACGGTACGTCACAGGTTTAAGAGATGGCGGGCCGGAGCTGCTTGTTGAAATAGGATTGGGATATCCACCCCGTTTTGCACGAAAAGTCGGGAATCCGCTGTATATTGTGGTTGAATCAAAGTATTGCCAGAAGCCGGAAAACGCCTTAAAACCATTGGTTTTGGTGAAATCAGCTTTGGCTGGTGGTGTAAGAGAATGGTGGGGAAATATGCGTGTCAGTAATCGGGAGGTAACCTAGCCCGTTTTTCTGGAAAAGCTTAGAAATCTCTTGGTTATTTATAAGATAATATGGAAAAAATGAATTGTAAATGTGGCTATCTTTTAAGCACGACACAAACTCCAAACGATATTCAGTTAAGAGTTTATACGGACAAGGAATGGGATGTAATATTAAATTGCGATAGCATAGAACCATGGAAGCTCCCTTTACCTAAATACGATGTTTGGAAATGTCCGAATTTTGCCGGGCGATGTCCCCAGAGGTTAATTTGCTCTGCGAGGAACTAATCGACTTGAATATCATGTTACATAGTTTTGTAGTTGCTAATGTGGATGTTTCAATTGATAAAACTTCATGTATTGACAATTGGATGTGGTCAAATCAACAAGAAGTACAAGATAGTTCTTTGATGCACAAAAAATTGCTTGAAGGAAAAATTATTATTATCAATTTAAAGTCTAATATTGTAAAAGACATGGGAATTTAAATTTGTTAAAAAATCAAAACATTAGGTTCCAAATTTTGGGTATTGGGCTAGGAACGAAGTTTGAGTGCGGAGATACTATTATTGATACAATAGAAAAGTCTGATAATGTAATTACTTGGATAATTAATGAGAATTTAGGGAGAACTATGATTTTAGACAATGATGTAAAAAGAAAAGAGGAGGGAATGAATTTTTGGATATTTGAAAAATGAAGTTTTCGCCTAGCTTTGTCGGGGGAGGTTCTCTGGTTGGGTGGCGTTAAGCCACCCAACCAGAGAAATCAAGAACTACATTGGAGAATATATTCAAGTTTATGTCACATATGAACTAGAACAAGAAAAGGGAATATGTTTAGAACCAGAAGATAATGATGAGTGGAATGATTGACACCACCCATTGAATTTATTTAAATACGATAATTCCGCTTGAATCCCTTTTTCTTAGGCAACGTTAGAATCAGGAACGGAAGTAAGTTCTAAAATTATACCATATTAGATAAAGAAAGATGACATAACACCAGCCTTTTTATTTGCCCATGATAAAATAAAATCGGAAACATACTCAGCATAGAAACTATCAGGAAGACAATTGCCGGATGATAGGCAGGCTGAAAGAAGAGGTTAGACATCTCTGCTATGAACTATATCATACAAGGGGGAATCAGTATGTACAAAATTGCCATTTGCGATGATTGCCGTGAGGCGCTCAGGGAGATAGAAAAGCTGCTTCGGAGATACATTGAAAAGAATAAAATCAAAGCTGTTGTGGAGGCTTACCAGAGCCAGATGCAGCTGTTGACGGAACTGGAAAGTGGGAGGTATTATGATATAATCTTTATGGATATTAAGATGCCGGGAATGAACGGCCTTGAAGTCCTGAAAAGAATACGGGAAATGAATTCGGACAGTCTGTTTATAATCGTTTCCTCATACCATCAATATGCGGTCGTCGGTTATGAATTGGATGTATTCCGGTATTTGGTGAAGGGGACCTTGGAAGCCGGCTTTGATCACTGCATGGAAGCCGCCTTAAAAAAGATTAATTCTGATAATCAAAAACATTATTTTATTACTTCTGCGCGTAAGCGAATCAAAATTTCGTGTAAGGATATCATGTATTGTCATAAAGAGTCAAAAATGTCCGTGTTCGTGACAAATTCAGGGGAACTAATCAGAGAAAGAAGAGCCCTTCAGGAGGTATATGAAGGTCTGCAGCGGATAGACGACAGCTTTATAATGGTAGAACGTTCTTATCTGGTCAATATGCAGTATATTGAAACGATGAAACAGAATGAGCTATTGCTTGAAAATAATATAATCTTACCAGTTGGACGCACCTATGTGGATGATGTCAGGAAAACGCTGACGGATTTTTGGAGAAAAAGGATATAGGAGGCGTTTGAGAATAAGGAATGAGATGTTGGCTCTGTGATTTTTTTACAATGACATGGATGGCGGCTTTTTTCTGGGATCATTATTTTGCAGGAAGGGTATGGCAATCGATTCCCATTATCGGATATTTTATCTTTCAGCGGATAAAGGTATTCTGATAATCCGGACTATTTCTGGCGCGGAAGCGGCATCCATCGTGGCAGGCTGTGAGCCGGAGATTCCGGAAGTATTGGTACAAAATAAGATTTTTGAAAAGGGGACCGGCACGTGACTGTGGCGGCCCCTTTCTCTCATAATGCACAGATGCAGGAAGTGGTGTGAAAACCGGAATAAAAGGGGAGCTGTTTTTTTGCCGTCCAATATGATATGATAAGACTGTTTCATGATACTTACGGTGTAATACATATGGGGGATGTTATGAAAATCCGGGTCAGGTATTTTAATGAAAAGAAGTTTATATCCGGCTGCATCCTGCTGATTATTGGGATATGCATGCCGTTTTTTCTAACCATAAATATGTGGGAAATTCCGGAAAAAGCATATGACGCAATTGTCACACGGGATAAGCTGGAATTGTGGACAGCGGGAATGAAGCTGGGGGCGCTTAATTCGATCCGGGCCTTTCCCCATTATTTCGGGGCGTTTATCATTGCCGAGTCTATTGAGGTGGACAGCGATCATAAGATTACCAAATGGCTGAAATCAGGAATCATCTTTTGTATTATTCCAATCATTTATACCATCATCAGCAATGTTCACCAGATTAAATATGACTTTGGCATACCTGCCCTGTCATTAATTATTCTGCTGATTCTGTTGGGAAAGAATGATTACAATTACGTGAGCCTGTGGAAGAAAGCCATGCTGATCCTGGTGTTTTTGTCTGCGCTTCAGTTTCTCGATATCATGCCCTGCTTAAAGGGACTGCCTACCGGCAGAGGGGAGATGTCAAGGGATATCAAACTGATAGCCGAATTTCTGGAGATGGAGCCGGAGATGAACGGTACGGTGGCGATCTTTTTCGCGCTGCTTATGTTTATGGGGATCCTTCTGTTCCTGCTCATCCGGGATGAAAATAACCTGAAGGCCATGAATGAGCTGAAAGCGCAGAATGAGAGGATGATTATGGACACAAGGCTCCGGGTGCTGGAAAACCGCACATATCTGGAAATGAGACATCTGGTCCATGATTTGAAATCGCCTCTGACCTCGGCCCAGGCGCTGGTCGGGGTGGTGCGGATGACCTGCGATAAAAAGGAGATGGACAAGGAGTCGGGATATTTAAGTCAGGTGGAATCGTCGATTGAGAAGATGAGCAGCATGATATCGGAAATTCTCTATGAGAATCACCGGACCCGGATTTCGACGGAGGAAATACTTGATTCGGTTCTGGCCCAGATTTCAGTTTCAGAATATTCGGAACTGGTACATGTCCATAACCAGGCGCCGGAGAAATATGTACATGTGAATAAAATACGGTTTTCAAGAGCGCTGATTAACCTGATTGAGAATTCTTTTTATGCCCTGGCGGAGCAGGGGGGGAGGATTGATTTGGATGTCAGCACCGTTATTTCCGAAGAGGAAGAATCGGTCTGTTTTAATATATCAGACAATGGAAAGGGTATTGACGGGGACACGCTGTCGCTTATCTGGGAACGGGGATTTTCCACCCGCAGCTCCCATGGTCTGGGACTCAGCTTTGTTAAAAAGGTAGTGACGGATTCCGGGGGAACGATAGAGTTTGACAGCGAGATTGGAAAGGGGACGAGCATTGAACTTTTGATGCCGGAGGATAAGGAGGGGCAGAATGAGCAGCAGGGAGATTAAAATTCTGTTGGTTGACGATGAAGCGGAAATACTTTATGCACTGAAGGCGGTGATTGAGACACAGGGCTGGACCGGGCTGATTGCCCAGAACGTGAAACAGGCATTGGAAATCTATAAAACTGATTCGCCGGATATAATTCTGATTGATTACCATATGCCGCATATCAATGGGGTGGAAGGGGTAAAAATGTTCCGCAGGCAGGATCCGGACATACCGATCATCGTATTCACGATAGATGAGGCTCAGGGCGTCGCGGATAAATTCCTGGAAGCGGGAGCCAGCGATTTTGCGACGAAACCGATTAAGGCTCCTGATATTATCTCAAGAATACGTGTCCATATCAGGCTGATGGAGAGCAAACGGACGGAGAAGAACGATAACTGGCCGTATCTGGTTAAGGGGATTGGCAGTTCCACGATGGAGCTGATTAAAGATGCCATGAGCGGTGAGATGCAGTATCTGACGGTTGAGGAGATTTCCGGGAGGACGGGGCTGGCCTACCAGACAACCTACCGTTATCTTCAGTACCTGACCACGCTTGAAAAGGTGGATGTGAAGAGCAGTTACGGAAAAAAAGGGAGGCCAAAACAGAGCTACCGGCTGATTTGAGCTGTTTAATATGGTGGAAAAAGATTTGTTTTAGCGTGAGTTTATAGATAAAATCACGAAAAAACAGCTCTTTTTTTGTATATTTCAACGAGAGATAAATAAGAGAAAAAATAGAAGTTTCAAGTTGCCTATGATACTATGATTTTAACAAAAACAAAACACAGGAGGGTATCATGAAAAAGAAAGCAATTGTAGTGTTAATGTGTGCGGCAATCTCTTTAGCGGCAGCGGGCTGCGGCCAGAAAGCGGCTCCGGAAGGCGGGCAGGCGGTAACAACGGCGCAGACGGCCGGTGATGCGGCACAGGTACAGGGCCTGACAGAGGCCATCGCAGAACAGCCGGTGCTTCTGACATCAGCAGGCCAGAGCGCGGATTATGAAATGGTAAAGACGATGCTTGATAAGAATGATATTAAGTGTGAAAAAAACAGCCTGGCCACGTCGGCCGATTTAGACGGCGTTAAGACGCTGATGCTGGCAGTGGGCGGTTCCTCCAAAGGACTCGGAGCAGCGGGAATCGATGCAAACGGCGAATTGGAGCGGGTAACTGAATTAGTTGACGCGGCAAAAGAAAAAGGAATTATCGTGATTGCGGTACATGTCGGCGGAGAGGCAAGACGAGGCGAGCTTTCCGATAAATTCATCGCTCCCAGCCTGGAAAAAGCGGATTATGCAATCGTAGTTGCAGATGGAGATAAGGACGGACTTATGAAAGGGATTGCGGCTAAAGCGGGCATTCCGTTTGACGAGGTTAGCAGTATGGCCGACGTGGTTCCAAAGCTTGGCGCCGCATTCAAATAAACAGTCCGGGGGGTACATATGAGCATCGAATTAATTATATTTTTAGCCATGGTAATTACGTTCGTGGCAGGATGTTTTCTTTTGAAACTTCCTGTAAGCCTTTCCATGGTGCTGGCAGCGGTAATCGGCGCTCTGACGGGAGGCTACGGCTTTCCGCTCCGTCATCTGATAGAGGGTACGTTCTCTTATGTGGATACGATTCTCGTTATCACGACGGCAATGATTTTTATGAAGGTAATCCAGGAATCAGGGGCGCTTGACGCGCTGTCTTCACTGATCATTAAGAAATTCCACAAGACGCCGTCGCTTCTGGTCTGCCTGATTATGCTGGTAATTATGTTTCCCGGCATGATTACGGGTTCCTCCACGGCAGCAGTGCTTTCAGCCGGTTCGATTATGGCTCCGGTGCTGATGCTGATAGGGATTCCGCAGCTTGAGACAGCCTGTATCCTGGCTATGGGTGGCATCCTGGGTATGATAGCGCCGCCGGTCAATATACCGGCCATGATTATCGGAGGCGGAATTGACATACCTTATGTCGGTTTTGAACTTCCGCTGGCGCTTCTGACATTTCCGCTGGCATTTATCTTTGCCCTGATGTTCGGCCTCAAATATGTGAAAAAACTGGAATACGATGTAATCCGGGAAAAGCTGAATCAGGAGCCTGGAGAGAAATTTGGGTTTAAGATATATATTCCGATTTTCGTGGCGCTGATTCTCATGGTGGTGAATAAGACGGTGCCTTCTCTTCCCAACCTGGGGATGCCGCTGATTTTCATGATTGCTTCCGTGACCGGCCTGTTTACCGGTTACAAAATCAATGTGGTAAAGGTGTGCAAGGATGCTGTTAACAGCGTGCTTCCTGTTCTGGGTATCCTGATGGGAGTCGGAATGTTCATCCAGATCATGACGCTGACCGGTGTCCGCGGATTTATCGTGACAACCTGCCTGAGCCTGCCGGACGGCTTCTTATATGTGGCGATGGCGATTACGATACCGCTTTTCGGAGCCGTGTCCTCCTACGGATCGGCCTCTGTCCTAGGAGTTCCGTTCCTTCTGGCATTTTTGAGCAAAAACCAGATTATCACCGCTGCGGCAATCTCGCTGATCGCATCCCTTGGCGATATGATGCCTCCTACGGCTCTGGCCGGAATCTTCGCAGCTCAGGTGGTGGGCCTTGATAAATACACAAAAGTGCTGAAAAAGTGTATGATCCCGTCCCTGATGATCATTGCATGGGGAATTGCCTTTATTCTCCTGGCAAATTCACTGGCGCCGTATATTGTGATTAAGTAGAGGGGGAGGGAACCGGGTATGATTACATTGATTTACCGAGGAATTATAGCAGTTATATTAATATTTACCATTTGGAACCTGTTCGACGAAGAGAAAATCACGCTTCAGGCCAACGCGGCGCTCGTAGTGATTCCGCTTATTTTAAGATTATTGATGATTAAATAGGGAGGCAGACATGAAGAAAAAGCATATAACAGCGGCTGTCTGCCTTGCGGCAGCGCTGGCTGTGACCGTGGTGACAGGATTAAATTTTGCGTCACTCAAAGATCTGGGCGAGATTAAGCCGGGAGACGGAGTGACAGGGACAATGATGCTTTCCGAGTATTTTGACGGAATAAAGGGAAGCAGTATGGACACGGAAGTTTACATACTGGAGGGGGAAAAACCGGGAGGAAAAGTCTTAATCCTCGGCGGAACCCATGGAAATGAACCGGCAGGCTATCTGGCTGCCATCACATTTATCGAAAATGCAAAGGTGGAGGAGGGAACCGTCTATGTAATTCCCTATACAAACCGGAGCGGGATGACGCACAATGACCCGCAGGAGGCATCCCCGCAGTACCTGAATATCACGACGCCCAGCGGTGACAGGAAATTCCGGTATGGCTCCAGGGCCTCTAATCCGGTGGATCAGTGGCCGGATCCGGATGTCTATGTCCACGCGGCATCTGGCCAGCAGCTTTCCGGCTCGGAGACAAGAAACATTAACAGGGCCTATCCCGGCAGACCGGACGGAAACCCCACGGAGCAGGCGGCTTATGCAATCGCTGAGCTGATCCGGGCGGAGGAAATCAACGAGACGTTCGATCTTCACGAGGCATCCCCGGAATACCCGGTTATCAACGCCACTGTATCCCACGAAAAGGGGATGTCGCTGGCGGCCGCCGGTATGATGGAGCTGACTCTGGGAGGAATCCAGATGTCACTGGAGCCGTCTCCGGTCAATCTGCACGGACTGACCCACAGGGAACTGGGCGACTATACGGATACGATTCCGCTGCTGATGGAGACGGCTAATGCGTCTCAGGGACGTCTGCGCGGAGCGACAAATGAGGCTCTGGCTCTCACCGGAAAAGATAAGGCATATGTAAAAAGTGCGAAGCTGGGATTTCTCTATGTTCCCTACGACGAGAACGGTCATCCGATTGAGGAGAGAGTTGGAAGACACCTTCAGGGTGTGATTGAATATACCAATGCCTACAACCAGTTGTATCCAGATAAACCGGTGGTATTTTCCGGGGTTCCGACCTATACGGAGCTGTTTCTCAGCTCAGACGGGACGGATCTGGGGGGAACGAGACTGGGAAGCTATCTGAACTAGACGAAACGGCGGGACGGTGAAAAATATGTTTTTCGTATTTTTTACAGTCAGATAATGATAAAGAAGCCTTTCACAACGAGGCTTTTTATAGAGAAGAGGAGGAAATGGATATGAGAAAGAGAAGTTTAGCGCTCCTGTTAACAGCTGCACTCGTGACATCCATGTCTGTAACGGGCTGTCAGAAGGCTGCGCCGACAGCGACAGAGGCTGTTACGGAATCGGCCGTTCAGACGCAGGCGCCGGAAGAATCGGAAGCGGAAACGGAAAAAGCGGAGGAAGAGGGCTGGAAACCTTACGACGAAAATGGCCAGATTAAGAGAGATGACCGCGACGGAAACGGCAAAAACGGTGTGGTATCGACCGGTAAGTATGAGGCATCCAAAATTGGCGCGGATATTATTGAGGCCGGCGGCAATGCTGTGGATGCGGCCGTAGCCGTTGGCTTTGCACTCGGTGTATGCGAGCCTCAGTCATCCGGTATCGGCGGAGGCGGATTTATGCTGATCCATTCCGCGGATTCGGGTGAGAATGTTTTCGTGGATTTCCGTGAGCCGGCTCCGGCAAAGGCAGAGCCCGGTATGTGGCCGGTTGACGAGGAGGGTGAACTGACCGATGATACTAAATGGCTGGGAGGTCCGTCCGTCGGAGTACCGGGAGAGGTGAAAGGACTGCTTTATGCTCTGGATACTTACGGTACAATGACAAGGGAACAGGTCATGAATCCATCAATTAAAATGGCTGAAGAGGGGTATGAGGTATCGGCCGTATTGAACAGGGACATGATGGAAGAGTTCGAGGTTCTCACCCGCTTTAAAGCCTGCGGCGATATCTATCTGAAGGACGGATATCCATATTCGGTAGGTGATGTGATTAAAAACCCGGATCTTGCAAAGACGCTCACGATGATCCGTGATAACGGAGCCGATGCGTTTTACAAGGGAGAAGTGGCCGAGGCTATGGTCAAAGCGGTTCAGGAATCGGGCGGAATTCTGACAATGGAGGATTTGGCCGGTTACGATATCAAGCTCAGGACTCCGGTCAGCGGAACCTACAGAGGCTATGAGATTCTTTCCTCCCCGCCGCCTTCATCCGGCGGAACAACGATCGTGGAGATTTTAAACATTCTCGAGAACTTTGATGTGAAGGGAATGGGACATAATTCGAAAGAGCACCTGCATGTATTGACGGAAGCAATGAAGATGGCATATAAGGACAGAGGATTCTTTGCCGCCGACACTGATTTTATCGAAGTGCCCCTGACAGGAATGGCTTCAAAAGAATATGCGAAGGAGCTGGCTTCCCAGATCGACCTTGAGAAGGCCCAGGTCTTTGAACACGGTGATGCATGGGCCTATGAGTCTCCGCAGACGACTCACTACTCCATCATGGATAAGCAGGGCAACATTGTTGCGGTGACAAAGACGGTTAACTATGTATTCGGCTCAGGCATTGTTCCGGAGGGATACGGATTTATCATGAATGACGAAATGGACGACTTTGATGCGGAGGTCGGCACGGCCAATGAAGTACAGCCGGGCAAGAGACCGATGAGTTCCATGTCCCCGACCATCATTCTGAAAGACGGCAAACCGGTTATGACAATCGGCGCCCCAGGCTCTCAGCGAATTATCTCCGGAGTTGCCCAGGTTATCTCCAATGTGATTGACTTTGACATGGACATTCAGGACGCCATCTCAGCGCCGCGAATCCATGCAGGCTCCGACTGGACGACCAGCGATGAGACGATCATGATTGAGACACGGATTGACAAGAATGTAATAGAAGGCCTGAAAGCCATGGGCCACCCGGTACTGGAAACCGGAGACTGGATGGATTATCCATGCGTACAGGCGGTAGAGATGCTGCCGGATGGAACGCTCCGGGGCGGTGCGGACCCAAGGCGTGACGGAAAAGCTGTGGGATATTAATTGAGATCCGGAGGACGCGTCCGGAACGGACAGCGGCCGGTGTGGTGGAACGCGGCTCTTGCCGCTGCCACTACGCATTTCCAGTGAAAAAGAACAACTGTTATAAAAGTGAAGTATCAAAAAGGGATTTTCGTGAAATATACGCACGAAAATCCCTTTTTTGGTGCTGCAACAAGCTCCCACCCAGCTTAAGACGTGAGACAATCAGCGGCCGCAGGCCAGAGGACGGGCCGATACACCTGGCGGAGCCTTTCGTCCCGCCGATAACCTTCCCTGCAGCCCCAACACGTGGCAACCCTTCTTCGGGACGAAAGACTCATATAACCAACTCCATCACCCCGTCCGCCGGCCTGCGGCAGCGTCCTCTCAACTTAAATAATCATTCCATCGAATAAAACTTAAGAATCCGGTGAACGACAGCCAGATGATTCCGAATGCGCATGTCCGGATCATCCTCCTGTGAGATTTCTACCGTGATGGCGGGAATGCCGAGTGTCTCAGTCACGGTCCGGTTCAGGCTGCCCTTCGGCGTTCCGTTATAGCAGGTAAAGGGGGCGGAGGTATTAAGCGAACCATCCTGGGATTCCAGCAGGAGGTCGAAAATCAGCCCGTCAATACTCTCTGAATCTGTGATAATCAGAGAGTTTCCCAGAAAATCCCTTCTATCCCCTTCGCGCGACGCCTCATGGAGATCGATGACAAGATCAGGGGAGTATTCAATGATTTTTTGATAGATGGAAGCGGCCAGTTCATCTGTCAAATCCCGTTTTTTGCCGCCCGGAAAAGAGCGGTTTAAATCGCGGTACAGTTCTACGTTACGCTCTCCCTTTCGGCTTCCCGGCGCATTGGCAGGGGAGAGGACGATCAGGGTACCGGTCTTTGGCTTTACTTTCTTAAGCTTGTCCGCTGCCCTCCATCCGGAGGTTTCATCCCCATGGATGCCTCCGACAACCAGAATGGTGTTTCCGGGGACGCCGCTTTCCATAATGGTGAAGGAGGTCTCAAGGGGAGTATGCTCCATGATAAGTTCTGTTGTTCCGGCCGGCTTCCTGCAAAGATAAAGAATGACTGTAAATAAAAACAGAGCCGGCAGCACAAGCCGGAGACGGCCTCTTTTTTTGTGTTCAGACATATTGTGGTTTCCTTTTCCATCGGGGGTTCTTAAGAAAAGTATACAACAGGGGAGGTAAAAAAGATAGCGCTGAAAAGAAGGAACGGGCTGCGCAGGTGAGGACGCCGCCGGTACGGCCGCTGATAGTCTCACGCGTTAAGTGCGGGGCGTACCTTGTCGCGGCCACGCTGCGCTACCATGTACGAAACATACGATATGCCTTCCATGCGCCTTAAAAAAAGTGCGGAAGATTTGATATCAGCCTGCCGGAAACACGTAGTGGCCGCGACAGGGTCCTCCCCATTTAAGGTTAGAGACAATCAGCGCCCGGAACGGACTATGTCCGGTG
>OBXO01001225.1_pt1 | contig 13066 bp, 4 predicted proteins | sample 1501431 | NCBI WGS metagenome assembly OBXO01 (sample SAMEA2580163, study PRJEB22360) | human gut metagenome | biome: human gut; feature: human-associated habitat; material: faeces | place: Denmark | collected 2008/2010 | reverse complement strand
TTCTTTGCCTTAAGCAAGTGCGTTTTTTTGGGTGCCGTTGCGGTAGTTATTACGGAGGAGTAGGAGCCATACTTCTTTTCTTTTCCAAGCTGGCTGTATGCCTTTACCTTGTACTTGTAGGCTGTTGCTGATTTCAGACCCGCATCCACATAACTAGTGGATGTTGTAGTCTTTACTTTCCTCCATTTCCTTGCTGAACTGTCATATCTGTATAAGACATAGCCCTTTGCGTTGGATGCCTTCTTCCAACTGATCTCAACGCTGCCCGATTTATGTTTGGACGCTTTTATTGAGGTTGGTTTTCCAGGCTTCTTCAGTGTCATCTTGCTCCACTGTGCATAGACAGTCGTATTTACATTTAACCTGCATATTTCACCTTCCCTGATTTGGGTACCGCCCGATGCTGCGGTAAACCAGCCCTTGAAGGAATAGCCTTCTCTTGACGGAACCGGTAGCCTGCCATATGCTGCTCCCTTTGTTACCGTAATCGAAGCAGGGCTTACTTTTCCGCCTCTTGGGTCAAATGCTAACTTGTAAGTTATGATTACTGCCTTTTGTTCAAACTCTGCGGTAACCGTTACGTCCTGTTCCGGCATTACGAAACTGCTGCCTGCTATTTCCACGGCTCCGCCATTGACCTTCAGCCTTCCTGCTTTCAGCTGATATCCTTCTTCCGGTACAACCGTCAGGATAATTAATTCTCCTGCCTCCGCTTCCGGTTTGTCTGCTTCAACATTTCCGTGTTCCATAGACGGATCTATGATTACTTTATACGTTTCTGCTGCCTGCTTTTCAAACTCTGCGGTAACCATTACATTCTGTTCCGGCATAAGGAAGCTGTTATCTGTCACTTCCACAACGCCGTCATTAACCTTCAGGCTTCCTTCTCTCAGCTGATATCCTTCTTCCGGTACAATCGTCAGCGTAACCATTTCTCCCGCTGCCGCTTCTGATTTATCTGCTTCGATGTTTCCGTGTTCCATAGCAGAATCAATCGAAATTGTATACATCTCTCCTGTCGTCTGTTCAAACTCTGCCGTAATCGTTACATCCTGCCCTGGCATAACAAAGCTGTTATTTGCCACTTCTACGTCACCATCATTTACTTTCAGGCTTCCTGCTGTCAGCATATATCCTTCTTCCGGGGTAATCGTCAATGTAACTGTCTCTCCTTCTGCTGCCTCTGTCTTATCTGCCTCAATTCTTCCGTGTTCCATTGCCGGATCAATCGTGACTGTATGCACTTCTGCAGGCTGCTGTTCAAATTCCGCCGTAATCATTACATCCTGTTCCGGCATAACGAAGCTGTTATCTGTTACTTCTACTTCACCGTCATTGACTTTCAGACTTCCCTCGGTCAGCAGATATCCCTCTTCCGGGGTAATCGTTATCGTAACGGTATCTCCTTCTGCTGCCTCTGTCTTATCTGCCTCGATTCTTCCGTGTTCCATTGCCGGATCTATGGTGACTGTATGCATTTCTACAGGCTGCTGCTCAAATTCCGCCGTAACCATTACATCCTGTTCCGGCATAATAAACCTGTTGTCAGTCACTTCCACATCACCATTGTTAACCTTCAGGCTTCCCTCTTTCAGAATATAGCCTTCATCTGGTTCAACGGTCAGGTTTACCTCTTCTCCTGCTTTTGCTTCCGTCTTATCGCTCTCAATATTTCCATTTGTCATATTGGTATCAATTGTAATCTTATAAGATTGTTCTGGTACTCTGTTATTCGGCATGAACATACGTATCCAGTGGAAATTAAGCCAGTCGCTCTGTGTAATTGCCAGATCTTGAATTCCCACAGGGCATCCTTCTGATATACTCTGGTCTGTGACTACATAATTCGCCCAGCTTCCGCTGCTGAGTGATACAGAAGAAAACGCTTCTCCCGTAGCAGAACCAGTATGTAGTTTCAAAATATTCTGGGCATTAGGATAGCTGTATTTTACCTGGTATTTTTCAATACCGTTTTTAAAGTCTACGTTCTTATAGAGGATATAGGCATCTTTTCCCTGGAATGCCACCCCGCTGACTCCATCAGCAGCTGTAGAACTCTTCTCATCCGCCTCGGCACCTTTCAATTCAACGATAGTTCCGTCATAAACCATTACCGGTTTCTCAGCTTTTATAGAATGATCAGAATTTAATACTGCCTTAACGACAAGATTCGTTTCCTTTTCTTCCGGTATACCAACCGTTATTACTCCGGTTGTCTCATCTATGGAAGTGTTGGTGTCATTTCCATCCAATTCCCAGGTAACTGCCTTTTCTTCTGTCCTGTAACCCAGATCATCCCGTGTTGATGCGGTAAATGTATATTCTGTTTCCCCGTCCTGAGGTGCACAAACAATATCCTCACCGGACAGCTCCAAACTCTGTACACTTGATCCTGCATCCTTTTGTGAAAACTGTAAATCAACCAGATTTAAAGCTCCTGGATTTGCAACAATGTACAAGTCATGGATTCCTTTCACCTCTTCCGGATTTATATCAATCCAGGATTGCCCGGAAATTCCCCATGCTCCTGTAGTTTCGCAATCTACTTTGCCAATCAATGGACCTGTACTGGAATCTAATCGCAGGTCAATACTTCCAACCCTTGATAAATTTCCTGTCTCATAGACTGCCGTGAACCTTTTTGCCCCTTCTTTGAAATCCACATTCTTAAAAGCAATGTAGCTTCCATTTTTATCCATTCCCACCTTTGCTCCCTGGTTAGAAGCACCATTTCCATAAGAGTCTGCCGTTATTGCATCTGTCTTTTCATATAAATCTCGCGTTTGAATGGCCGTCTTTTGAACGCTTACCTTCACATCCTTAGTCAGATTTTCTCCATTCACTGCTGCCTGTATCCGAATCTCAGCTTCACCTTCTGCCTGTGCCTTAAGAAATCCTCTGCCATCAACAGAAACTATTTTTTCGTCGCTGGATTGATAACTGATATTCGTCGGTACTAAATAATGACCTGCTGATGTCTTAGCCTTCACATCAATCCATGATGTCTCATTCTTTTCAAGTACCAGATTCACGTCATCTGCTGTCAATTCCGCTCCCTGTTCTCCTACATAAATTGTATACTGGTCTGTCAGACCTTTTCCTTCTGCGGTTATCACTGCGGTTCCCGGGGAAATTGCTGTGACCAGCCCATTTTCGTTTACCGTGGCAATTGATTCGTCACTGCTGGCTAATGTTGTTCCTTCCGGATTTTCCACGGAATAACCTTTTTCGGTTCTCATGGATAACGACATCTGGATCATTTGGCCCGGATTGACTGCTGCCGATGCCTGACCGCTGCCTTCTGCAGATAAAAATAATGTCTTCGGTGCATCGTTCTTATCGCCATACCGGAAGTCTGGCAATAATCCAATTCCGCTTGTGTCTATTGGCGTAATTCCAATTGCCATTGCCGGTGAGTCTGCTTTTAAACGATAGTCGCGATTTTGCGCGTCCACAAACTGCGGATCTTCCATGATGCTGTTTTTGTCATACTGATGCACATTTTTGCTACTTTGCTTCCAGTCTGACAAGTTGAGTTTGCTGCCCAGCACCTCAAATTCCCCTTTGCCTATTGCATTAAAGTACAGGTTGTTATCCATAACGCTCAAAGAATCCAGTGCCGCTGTCCCCGATACATTATAGGAGCCATCATCAAATTTCAGAAGAACACGATCTCCTGATCCATCTTCACTCCATGTACCGTTATTATGCAGAGTTCCGCCTGTATTTGAATAAACAATGTTATTTTTGAATGTCATACCACCGCTTGGCTCAATATACGGCCCGATATTTGCTGCACCATTATAGGCATAACCGATATCAAACACATTATTTGCCACATAGTTTGAGATACTCTTCATCATCGTTCCTGCGTTAACAGAAACAGCATTTTCATCGTATACTACATTATTGGTTACCATGGTGTGATGGGTGGCATCGTCCGTAAAAATACTATGTCCCCTCCAGCCTGTAGTCGCTACCCCACGGTATGCATTATAGATAATATTGTGGTCAATCCAGTTGTCCCTTCCGGTTCCCCAGCCTTCAATTCCTCCACCATCACCGGAACGCATGCCGGTATTATATATCGTATTGTATCCTATATAATTATTCATTGTCTGGTTATATTTCCAATGGTCTTCAAACGGTACATCTACACCTATGGCAGAAAAGACACCATACCTTACACCTTTCATGGAAATTCCATAACGTGGAACTTCTGAAATATTATTATGCGTAATAGTATTATCTCCGCTGTTCATGAGATAAATCCCAGATCCATGGCTGACGAATTTCCCTGCATCTTTAATTCTATTGTTGGTAACCGTATTGTTCTTGTTGATATAATTTAAGCTTCCGGGATTTTCTCCTATCATAAAAATTCCCGCATATCCGGTATCCTGGATATCATTTCCGGAGATTGTATTTTCCTGACTGTAATGGTTCATCACTACCGCCATATATCCGGCATTCTTCAGAATACAATTGCTTACGGTAACATTGGATGTATTGTCCAAATCAACAATACCTTTCAGATTGCAATCATATTCCTCTGTCTTATCACCTTTACGACCGCCATGAGCAAGCAGATTTTCTCCAAAGTCATTCATCTCAAGCTGCAGGCCATCGATTGTAATATTGCGAACTTGATCTTCATTTGTTCCCTGCAGATAAAAGATTCTGTCTGTGGACGGCGCAATGATTTCGCTGTTTTCCGGCATAGTTCCCTCTAATGGTTTATAGTAAAGCGTGCTGCCTGCAATCGCCCACTCACCCGGCTCATTGATGTATTCCTTTGCCCCCTGCAGATACTGCACTCCTCCGGAGAATCCTCCTCCCGGGAAATCGGTCACCAGATTGGCGCCATATACGGAAGTCACTTTCAATACCTCGCCAAACCAGCTGGTAGCACCGCCTAATACCGCCTGCATATGTGACTGATCCTCAACCTTTACATTCTGCCACTTCACTTCTCTGGCATTTGGCAGGCGTTCTCCATTTGCAAACAGAGAATAAAATCCTTCCCGACCGGTAATATCTGCTTCATAAATGCCGTCCCCGTCTTTATCTGTCCATCCGGTAACGGGAGATCCGCCTACAACGCGTGCTTCTTCGTCTTCGTAATTTTTATAAGTGATTCGATAAGTATTATCACAATCCTCGGGACCGATATGAACAGCATCTTTCAGATAATAGTTTCCACCTCTCAGAATTACCTGCACATCACTGTCCAGTCCTTTTGCCACCAGATTGTGCACAGCCTCCTGTGCCATGTCTAATGTCTGATATGGAGCTTCGAAAGATCCATTGCCCGAGTCATCGGATCCATCCGGTGATACGTAGATCTGGTTTCCGTCTGCTGCTGCTAATTGGAATGAAGCGGTAATGGTTACATCTTCACCCGGCATAGTGAACAACGTATCTGTAATCTGTTTTCCGTTTACTTTCAATGTCCCTTCTTCATATACATAACCCTTATCCGGCTTCACAGTAAGGAAAATCGGCTTTCCCTGGGCCGCCTTGCTATGATCTGCGGTAACAGTTCCGCCTTTCATAGATTCATCCACCTGGATCTTGTATTGCTTTGGTTGAGAAACTCTCACATTATCAACGGATATATAATCCTTGCCATATCCGAATCCGATACCGCCATAGGAAAGAGATTCATCCTCAATTTCTGCAAATAAGCTTCCGTTCAGATAAATACGAAGTGATTTTCCAACACTTTCCGCCCGCATTCGGTAAAGCGTTCCTGGTACCGGATTTTCCTTCATTTTTACAGCTGCAAGCTGAGTCCAGTAATTACCATCGGCCTTCTGAAGTTCCATCTGCTTTTGTCCATTTGAACGAATCAAAAATTGATAGAATTTTCTTCCTGTTTCCGTGGATGCACGTGTGATCAATCCAAATGCTGAATAGTTCTCGGCACCCGGCTGTAGATCTTTGAATGTAATGTCCGCTTCTACCGCATAATCATCCCAATCCTTATTATTAAGTCCTACATAATATTCACGCCAGTTGCCGGAAGGTTCCCATTTCCCATCTTTTACAACAGCATTTGCAGGATTTAAATTTGTCTGCTTCCCTGCCTGATCCGTCCACAGGTCACTAATGGTGCCATTTTCAAAATCATCACTGAACAGCATATTCAGTTCCCGCGTGTTAATCTTCAGTTCTTCACTGCGCGGACCTTCTCCGGAAGCATTTACTCCCGCAATCTGATAAGTATAATTTGTTCTCTCTTTTATCTGGCTGTCAAGGAAGCCCTTGCCATCCACATTTTCTCCTACAAGCGTATAGTCTGCTTCCCCTTCCGCTTTCCGGTATACATTTACCCTGTTCTTTGCCACAGGAGTCCACTGTACAAGAACGGCATCAATATCATTCGTCAGCTTTGCATTACGAAGCACTTCATCCGGTGCTGATTGTTTTGTAGTCTTAAATGACACAATATCACTCACCTGGGGCGTACCTAAATATTCTCTGGTCGTCACGCGGGCATAGTAAGAAGTATCATACTCCAGCTTATCCGTGGTCGCAACGCTTAAACGGGTCTCGATCGTCTCTGCAATATTTTTAAATGCTTCATCCGTGGCGATTTCTATCTTAAAGAGAGAAGCATTTTCACAGTGATTCAAAACGAATGTGGTTGGAATTTTAGAATTTTCACTGCCGTTTTCCGGACTTATAATTGCAGGCTTTTTCGTTTCTGCCAGTTTGTATCCCCCCATAGTATCCTGCACGCTATCCAATACTTTTTCCTTTTGGGCATCATATCCTTCCGGTACCTGAGGGAATTTTGCATAGGCATTATCAACACGCCTGTTTGAATAGGGTGAAAAGGATTTATCAATCGTTGCATTAAAATTGCCTGTACAGAGATTATTCTGTAATGTAAACCCAATTGCCCGGTCATCCATGTACTGCCAGAATACCCATGTTCTGGATCCCTCCAATTGCTCCTTCAGCACGTTGTAGGCATACACATTCCCCAGTCCGCAATACCAGGAATATAATGCACCTCCATCATCCATGGATTGTGAATAATCCTCTAAGATATTGTATTCAGCCACATTTCTTTCCGAATGCTGATATTTCTGTGCCAGATTTCCTATGGAAAAATATTCTCCATTGCCACCGTCCAGTTCGCTTTCCGGCAGCTGGTTCAGATCCTCAAACCGAATGCCGTACTGGCTGCTCTGTTTTCCGAACATATCGTAGGCTGCCCGTGTATCCGGTTTTGTTCTGCTGATTGAATTTTCGTCTGTTCCCACAATGGAAATACCCGCATAGGGAGCCCCTGCAATATAGTTGAATGCCATCGTGTTCGTGCCGCTTCCAAAAACACCTAAACCGGGTGCATGCTGATACGGCGCAACCCCCATGTTATAAATAGAGTTGTACATCACGATATTATTATAGTTTACATCAACAGTTCCTACCCCGTATCCATAGAGCTGTACGCCGCCGCTTCCCAGATCGTGCATCTGATTATGGAGGATTTCGTTATTCTGACCGTAGTGGTTCACGGTAACGCCGTAGCTTCCTGAATGCCGTATTTCATTATTGATCAGCCGGCAGTTTCTGGTTCCGTCAAAGTAAATGGCGGCATCCGGGTTCTCTGCATTTCGAATGATCCAGTCTTCTGGAAATTCATTCTCCGGCAGACGGTCTGTATACTGGAACGTAATTCCGTCAAAGGTCAGATACTCTACCATATTTTCAAAATTTTTATCAACGCCGTCACCCTGGAGACGCAGAAGCTCATAGGGTTTTGGAGCTGCAATTTCATCCGTATTAATCGTTTCCTCATTCTTCGGCCAATAATAGACCTTTCCCGCCTGGCTGTCGATACACCACTCACCGGGCTGATCCAAATATTTCAGTGTATTGATGATATTGTAATAACCCTCACCAGTACCAAAGTGATCCGGCCAGAAATTGGAGGGGATCTGGGATTGGAGATATGCCGTATTATTACTGGAATCTATGTGCTTTACAAGGGGAATCGTATTCCAGTACATAACAGGAAGCAGAACCACTTCCATATCCTCATTTCCGTCAAGGCCATCCAGCTCACCGTCCCCAAATACAACCCGCGCACCTTTCTCAGGATCATAGCTAAGTGGTGCCCGTCCGTAAAACACAGGCCAATCCCGCCATTTATCCGTATTGAAACTGCGTGATACCTGCTGACGCTCTCCGTTTACATAAAAATCATGGAAACGCCAGCCCTGCTCTACATCAGCTACATACAGCTTTCCTTCTGCCGCCAGATTCATTCCTTCCACGCCTTCAGCTTTTCCCCAGCCGGTAATTGGTACCTCTCCGGTAATGACCGCTTTTCCTTCGTTTTTGGCTTTATATACAATGGGATTCTCCTGTGTACCGCTGTCCTGTGGTGTGAATACAATTGTGTCCTGTTCATAATATTTCCCGTCTTCTAACAGGACTGTGATTCCGCCATCCGGAAGTTGATCCAATCCTCGAATCGTGTCTCTGGCTGCCTGGATTGTCTGAAAAGGCTGTGCTTCTGTACCCGGATTGCTGTCAGATCCTTGCGGTGACACATAATAAAATGTCTCACATTCTTTGCTTTGATAAACTGATACCTTGCATTCTGCCGTTTTTCCGGCATAATCTTTATGTACTGCCTTGATAATCGCCTCACCCGGTTGAACAGGACCTTGATACCCCCCCCCCCGGTTTTTCCCGCCGTTACGCGGCCTTCCCCATCAACAGCTGCAACCGATTCATCAGTACTGCTCCAGGTGATTTTCCCGGTACCGCTGGGTTCCGTGTAATATCCCGTTGTCAGATATAAGGGCAATGGATAACCGCTGTCCATATTTATACTGATTTCCTGATAATTCAGCAGGAACCGGTCTGCTACAGCCACAGTTTCTGCTGCTGTATTCGTAACTGCCGTCGTTTCCGGGACTTCCGTCGTATCCGGAGCTGCCGCATAAGACGTTAACGGATTCAATACCATAAATACTGATAATACAAGTGCTATCATTCTCTTTTTCATCCTGGGTTTCCTCCATATTATATAGTGTTTTACTGCTTTTGAAAGCTTAGTAAATTACTGTGCTAAGCGTTCCGTCAAAACCAATAAATTACTCACCTCACTCCAACAACTCCCATTAAATACCCCTCCCACACATCTGTCCGTCTCCCAATCTGACATATTCACTCGCTCGCAGATAAATCCTGCCGGAAGTTTCTCCCGGGGAACCGTTACATGATTCAACCCTTTGGAAGTCGCATCCTTTGGAACGTCCCAGGAATAAATAGGCCTTTTTTCCGTAGACATATATTGGCTGATTGTAATGGTAATTTCCTCATATAGCCGGCGATAACAGTCCTCTTTTGTCCAATCACAGAGTTTTTTCAGGCTGTCTCCCGATAAGGTACAGATTCCCGGTGCCGAATGCTTATTTTGTACATTTGCAAAGACTGTGCCGATAGTCTTCATTTTCAATCTGTTAAATTCACTGGCCGGCGGAAATTCATAATTGTAAGCTACTACCCAGCTGCTGCACAAATGCGCCGCTGTCTTTGCATAAGAGAGCCATTCGGGCTTTAATGTAACCCGGTACAATTCTGTATAGCTTTCCAGAAGAGCAAAGGCACTCTCACTGTCGGGACATTGCAAGATCTCATTTGGACCTCCGGTTGTGTATCCTCTTTGTACAAAGTTATGATAGAAAAAAGCTGCGATTTCTTCCGCCGCATCGAGATATTGCCGATCACCAAAATATTCATAGGCAGATACAAGGCCAGCCGGAACAATGCCGCCTGCTGCGGATCCCCCCACCAGGATTTCACCTGTCACAGCATTTACAAATTGTCCCAATTGCCCATAGGCATTCCATAATTTCACAAATGCATCAGCACATTTCTTTGTCCCTTCTCTCATACTTTCGGGCACTTCTTTCATAAGCGCAAAGTGTTTAAACAGAAAATAAAATGCATCGCCGCTGTCCCGTACTGAACTGAACTCCCTTAGCCCCTCCATTTCCTCGTATTTACTTTCCCTTATTATTTCGCCCTTTGCATTACTCCCGGAATAAAATATGCCGCTTTCTCCCTGCAGATGGAATAAATGCGCAAGCGTTTGAATACTTCTTTCGTATTCCGTTTTTCCCCCAAGCTTCATGAGAGCATAACTGGAGATACCGCCGCCTACCCAGCCTGTCTCCCAGGCATTTCCTTCACTGTCTGTAGTATTGCTTCCGTAAAACTGCCCTTCTTCAAACCAGTTCATGCTGTTATGCTTTTCTAATTGAATCTGTTTCAGTTCTTCCCAGGCAGGTTCGACTGGCAGTTCATCATTCAGGTTCATCAGCTTCCTGTTCCGGAAGAAAATCTCGTAGAACTCTTCTATTGATTTGCAGGGTACTTCTAATTTCTGATATGGGATTTCTGCCTCTTCATCCACATATTTTTCATCATTTTTTACCATATGAGGCCATCGGTATATCAGCTCGCGATATGCCGGCCAGGTCAAAGTGACACACCCTTTTTCATAGGCAAGACCTATATTTCTGCCTTTAATCTGCTGAATGGTAAATACAAAAACAGCCTTTTGTTCCTCCTGGAGAAATATTCCAACGCAGGGCACAGACATATCTCCTGTAGTTACTTCTATCTTGCCACTTCCATCCTTATTCAAACGCGGCACATCCGTGATTACGGTATTCTGGTTTATCCCCATTTCTTCCGGCTCTAAAAGCGGGGGATATTCTTTTGGCAGAACGTCAAATTGATTCCCTTTATATGCACAGGCCGGGAAAAGTATGTATTCCTTACCGGTACAGTTTTCTATGTTAATTTGTATCCTGGACATTTTTTTTCCTTTCTGAAATCGCCAAGCGGTCGTAAATCATCCGCATTTTGCAATGATACGGTTTTGTGCTTCTTCATACATTGCAATAATATTCTCTATTTTTGTATCAAATTGAATATTATGTGTAGGTGCCAGGATGTATCCACCAGTTTCCCCAATTACCTCTATGCTGTTTCTCACGTTTTTTCGAAGCTCAGGAATCGTATAGTAAGGAAGTACCTGCTGTACATCGATTCCTCCATGAAAGGTCAGTTGATTTCCAAATTTTCTTTTTATCACATCAATATCCATATTTTTTGCACTCACCTGAATGGGATCTAAGATGGTTACGCCAACATCCACCAGTTCCGGAATTAATTCCTGGATACTACCGCAGCTGTGGAAAAAAATCTCTACATCGAAGTTTCTCTTTACTTCTCTATAAAATTTTACATAGAGGTCTTTAAAAAATTTGCGGAACATCTCTTTGGAAATCAGCAGTCCCGCCTGAGAACCATAGTCCCCGCCCCCATCCAGCTCATGAATTTTTCCTTTTCCCGCTTCCAGCGTCTTCAGTGCATGTTCCAGACGGATTTCATTGTGCTTTTCGATCATTGCTACGGCAAGTTCTTCATCTGCAATCAAGTCACAGAGAAACTTTTCATCACCAGCCCACATTGTGAGATGCTGCAGGCCTGACGGATCTCCGTGAGCCTTAATCCATCGCTGTCCGTTTTCATTGATGCGGTCAATGTCTTCTTCTATATTGGAAAAATCCCACCATTCCATTTTCCCATCCCATCCGTTTCTCCCTTCCAGGTCCCCTGTCTCTTCAATATCACTCCAGGGATGATATGCAATCGCTGTCGTATAGTCCCCGGCTTCATTATAGATCTTCCGGTTTCTGGGTCCGCCGCTTACAATAATTTCTTCATATCCATGGTCATCGGTCAAAAGCTCAGGTCCAATGTATCTGGGACCGACCGAACGTAAATCAATATCTAAAATATCCAGCACTGCATCTCTGGTATCCACTTTAAAATATTCCTTCATCCTGTCCCAGACAATATCCTCCGCAGTGAAGTCACAGGGCACACGATCCACCGGCTGATGCAGAATAGTATTTTTCACCCGCTCATAGCTGTTCATTTTTACTTCCTTTCTCTCCTGCTCCATGTTGTTTGAACAGTTCACACATATACTTTACACTTTCCTCGGGAAGACAGATGGATTCCGGCTGTGGATAAGTTTTTGCCATAAAGCCTCCTTTTTCGCTGCCCAGCAGATGAATTAATTTCTGCACACTCTCTTCTATTTGCTCCTTAGAACCATTTGGTAATATCGTCTGAATGTCACATGGGCAGAAAAAGCAGATTCTTCCTCTGTATTTTTCACTCAATTTTTCGATTCCCATATTATCCTGCTGGTCAATTTGAACCACATCTACTCCAATTTCAACAAAATCTTCAATGAGATCTATAATATATCCGCAGGAATGAATAAAGAAATGCATGCCATACTGATGAAGCTTTTCTATAATCTTTTTATATGCCGGCTTAAAGATCTGCCTCCATAAAACCGGGCTGATGATCAATCGATCCTGTACACCCAGATCCTCAATCGCAATCATTCCGTCCACACCCCGTTCATGCATACAATCTACTACACGAAGGCAGCTTCCGGTAAGTTCCGCGATTAAATATTCAATCTCATCGGGACTGTCAATAAACTCATACATCAGATTTTCAAACCCCACCAGATCCAGCATTTGCAGAAACAGAAAATGCGGAAACATGCCCAGAATATATTTGTCTTCATTCTGGTTTACAGCCTTCTCAAGTTCCGCGTATCGTTCCTTTTTTGTAAAATCGGGAATCTGATAGTCGTATACCTTCGCAATATCGGATAATGGAAAATCAACCGCTTCTCCCAATTCTGTATGTATCGTCTCGTACACTATTCCCCATTCCGTTTCCCAGCTTTTTCTCCCTGCGGACGATTCTGCGTCATGTTGATATTGATTTACAAATACCCATTCAAAATCATCACCGTATTTTTCCGGTATCACAGGGGTACGATTAGAATCAAAATTACAGGGAATTCGATCTGGACATGAAAATTTAATTGCCCTTACCACTCTCTCCTTTGAAGTCATGATATCACCTCTTTGTTTTTATTAAGAATGCCCACCAAAGAGATGGGCATTTCTATGATTACTTCATATCCTTTTTATTT
>OBXO01001219.1_pt1 | contig 13162 bp, 15 predicted proteins | sample 1501431 | NCBI WGS metagenome assembly OBXO01 (sample SAMEA2580163, study PRJEB22360) | human gut metagenome | biome: human gut; feature: human-associated habitat; material: faeces | place: Denmark | collected 2008/2010 | reverse complement strand
TCAGTACCCTTCTGTGATGGCTGGGTTGATAACACTGCCGGTGCAGCCGGTGATGCGAGCGTGCTGGTTCGTCGCGGTAAAGCCTGGTTCCTTGCCAACAGCACTGCTGACCCGGTCACGCTGGCGCAGACTGGCAAGGATTGCTACGTGGTGGACAGCCAGACCGTGGCCAAAACCAGTGATACCAACGCCCGCCCGGTCGCCGGAAAGGTGCTCGGTCTTGAGAATGATGGCGTCTGGGTTCTGATTTAATAAGGAGAGAACCGTGTTAATTAACGTAAAAAATGTACGTCAGATTTTCATTAATCTGAAAGCGACCTTCCAGAACGCCTTTGATCAGGCTCCGTCCGACTGGCAGAAGATTGCCATGGTGGTGCCGTCGACCGGGAAAGAAAACGACTACAGCTGGCTAAGCCGTTTCCCGAAAATGCGTGAGTGGATTGGCGACAAGGTGGTGAAAGCGCTCGCCGCGTTCAACTACACCATCCGCAACAAAGACTGGGAAGCGACGGTAGAAGTTGAGCGTAACGATATCGAAGACGATCAGATCATGGGCTATGCCCTGCAGGCGAAAGGTGCGGGCCAGTCCGCTGCCGAACTGCCTGCCGATATCGTCTTCGCGCTCCTGAGCAAAGGTTTCACCAATCTTTGCTATGACGGTCAGCCCTTCTTTGATACTGACCACCTTTCGGGGGGCAAGTCGGTCTCTAACAAAAGCACGAAAAAGCTTGCCGTTACCTCGCTTGCCGCCGCAAAAGCAAGTTACGGTGCTGCACGAACGGCCATGCGCAGCCTGAAGGATGATGAAGGCGCGTCCCTGAAAATTCGCCCGACCATCCTGGTTGTGCCTCCGGCTCTCGAAGACGATGCCAACTACCTGATGACGGCTGACCGCTTCCCGGACAATACGCCAAACCCTTACAAGGGAACGGCGGAGGTTCTGGTTGTGCCGGAGCTGACGTCAGATACCGCCTGGTTCCTTCTGGACACGTCAAAACCCGTGAAGCCCCTGATTTACCAGGAGCGTAAAAAACCGGTCTTTGTCGAGCAGACCGACTACAACGCTGACAACGTCTTTATGCGCAAGAAGTTCATCTTCGGTGCTGAAGCACGTGCAAATGGTGGCTACGGCTTCTGGCAGATGGCGTATGGCTCTACCGGGGAGGAAGCATAATGCCGATCCAAATTACTGCCCGCCGTGATGGCTTTCGCCGTCTCGGCATCGCCCACAGCGCGAATACCGTCACCTGGCCGGATGACCATTTCAGCGACGGCGAACTCCAGATTCTGGAAAACGATCCCAATCTGATTGTGGTCCGTTTGCAGGATGTGCCTGAAAAGTCTGGAGACGGGGATGCTGTATCCGCCCTGACCGTCGAGCGTGACGGTCTCAAAACGCGCGTCAGCGAGCTGGAGGCGACGGTTCTGCAGCTCAACCAGGATGGCGATGCGCTTAAGCAGCAGCTTGCCAGTGCAAACGGCACCATCACTGAGCTGGAGACAGTACGTGATGCACTGAGTCAGAAGCTGGATGCGCTGCAGGCCGGTTCGGAAAACACGGACAAAAAGGCCAAGGGGTAAGCCATGTACGCGAACCGGGAGGACATGGTCAGGGCGTTTGGTGAGCGCGAGTGCGTGTCGCTCACCGACCGCAACTACACCGGGCAGATTGACGATGATGTGCTGAACGGCGCGCTCGTTCAGGCCAGCGCTGAAATCGACGGTTATCTCTGCGGTCGCTATCCGGTGCCCTGGGCTGATGAGCCCCGTGTTCTCGTTGGTCGCTGCTGCAACATCGCCCGCTATCTTCTGTGCGGCTCTGAGACCCAGATGACAGCGGAAATCCGCGAGCGGTATGAGAACACCGTTCGTTACCTGGAAAAAGTTGCATCCGGGCGAATCAATCTGGGCCGCACGACGACGGGTGAAGTGGTGAAAAGCGGAACCGGTGCGCGGATGGTGTCAGGTGGTCGCGTCTTCGGGCGTGACCAGACTGGCGGAGGAAGTTTCTGATGGTGATTACGGATATTGAAAAAGCCATCGTGGAGCGCCTTCGCAAAGGTATGGGGCGTATGGCGAAGAACGTGCGCTCCTACGGCGGCGAGCTGGATGGCGAGCCTGCAGAGGTACTTCGCCAGTTGCCTGCCGTCTGGGTGACGTTTGGCGGGGTACAAAAAACCGAGCCATACAGCACAGCACGGCAACGGTTTGTCACCCACGGTCGCTTTGTCGTGGTAGTTGGCGAGCGCAGCCTGCGCAGTGAAGAAGCGGCCCGAATGGGTGGGCCGCACGTACAGGAGGTCGGTACGTACATTCTTGTTGCTGCCGTTCGTCGTCTGCTGTCCGGTCAGGATATGGCGGATACGGGTATCAAAATCGACCCGCTCAGCCCTGGTCGCGTGCGCACACTCTTCAACACCCAGATAGAGTCTCAGGCATTTTCCGTTTTTGCCTGCGAGTTCGACACGAAATGGATTGAGTCAGCGCTGGAGAACGGGCGTTACCCGCTGACGGATGCACCTGAAGGTCATGCTGACCATATGTTCCAGATTTATGACGGTGTCACCTCAGACGGCGACCCGGACTGGCTGAGAACACGGCTCAGTTACGACCTTAAGCAGCCTGATAAAGACAATGCAGCAGAGGACATTATCAGTCATGAGCAAAATTAAAGTAAAAGCCGCCAGTGGGTTGAGCGTGCCGCGCGAGGATAATGCGCGCCGCTACATCACCGATGCGGAACCCATTGAGGTGGAGAACACCGCTTATTACCAGCGTCAGGTAATGGCCGGTGATCTGATTATTGTCACGGACAGTGACAAGAACACCAAAAACAAAAACAACGCAGTCAGCACGGAGGTGAACGGTGAGCAGTCCTAATATCAGTTTTGACACTATCGGTACGAACCGCAAGCCAGGTCAGTATATTGAGTTCAACACCCGCCTGGCCGTTCGTACCCTGCCTGGTAACACCCAGAAGGTGCTGATGATTGCGCCAATGCTGGCCTCCGGTTCGTCTGCACCGCTTGTCATTCAGTCTGTTTTCTCTGATGAAGAGGCTGCGACGTACTTTGGCCGTGGCTCACTGGCGCATCTGATGGCCACAGCGGCCATCGGTGCCTACCCCTATCTGCAGTTGCAGATCGTCGGGGTCAGCGATGCGGCCACTGCAACAGCCGCGACGGGCAAAGTTACCGTGACCGGCACAGCATCATCCAGCGGCAAGCTGAGCGTGACCATTAATGGCACCCGTATTGATGTCGGTATTTCGGCAGCAGATACGGCGGAGACCATTGCGGCAGCGTTGACGGAACTGATTACCCAGAAAGACGGGTTGCCAGTGACAGCGACGGCAAACGCGGGGGAAGTGACCCTGACCTGCCGCCATAAAGGGGCGGTTGGTAACGACACTATTGTCTCTTCCGGCGTGACGGCAGCGGGTATCACAGCAGCGGCGACCACTCTTGCAGGCGGCAATGTTGATCCGGATATTACGCCAGCGCTGGCAGCGGCGTTCTCTGCAGGTCATAACATTATTGTTTGCCCGTTCTCCACCCAGGAGGCGATGACGGCACTGCGTAACCATCTGACAAACGTCAGCAATGCGATGGAGCAGCGCGGCGCAATCGGTGTGGGTGGGTGGCGCAAGTCGCTTTCCACAGGCATTGCACTGGCAGCCTCACTGAATGACGGGCGTATCACGCTGGGCTGGCATAGCGGTTCGGTAAAAACCCCGGCGCAGATTGCCGCTGCCTATGCTGCTGTTATCGCCAGTGAAGAGGACCCGGCCCGCCCGCTGAACACCCTTGCGATGAGCACGCTGGACGTGACTGCAGTAGAGAGTCAGCCAGGGCGAACCGAGCAGGAGAACGCCCTGCGTAATGGTCTTACGCCGTTTGAGATTGGCCCCGGTGACAAAGTGCAGATCGTTCGCGCTATCAGCACCTACACCAAAAACGCCCAGGGCGTGGATGATGTGGCGCTGCTGGATATCACCACTATCCGGACGCTGGACTACGTGCGCAAGGCCTGCCGTGAACGCATCGCTCTGCGATTCCCGCGCGACAAGCTCAGCTCAAGGACGCCGCCGAAGGTGCGCAGCGAACTGCTTGATGTGCTTTACAAGCTGGAGGAGCTGGAGATTGTTGAGGAGGTGGATGCCAACAAAGACGGTCTTATTGTAGAGCGCGATCTGCAGGATGTTAACCAGCTGAACGGTCGCATTCCTGCGGATGTTGTGAATGGCCTGCACGTCTTTGCCGGTCGAATTGATTTGCTGCTCTGAGGAGTAAACCAGAATGGCTCTTGAAGAATATGTTGGCGCGATCGTCATGGAAGTCGACGGCCAGGAAATTGAAGTGACCGACCTCAAGGAAGATGTGACCACCGGGCGAAAGCTTGTGAAGACGATGAACAAAACGGGTCGCGCCAAAGGCTTCTCCCGTGGCATCGAAGAGATCCAGCTGACCGTTACGGTAGTCATCCCTGAGTCCGGCGACCTGAACTGGGGCGGTATTGAAGGTGCGAAAATCACCCAGTATCCACTCAACAGCAGCGGTAAACGTGTTTCTTACCTGGACTGCTTCAGCACTCAGGCCGGGGCTCAGTATACCGTCGACAACGAAGCGAAGCGCGATATCACCATGAATGCGCTTCGTAGGGTGGAGGAATAAATGGAAAAGCAGCAGCTTTTATATGGCGTTAAATACGGTGAGAAAGTCCATTTTGACTTTGCCGTCAGGCTGCCTGTGGTGAACGATACCATTGAAGCGCTGCGGGCAACCGATGAAGCCTGCGGCACTACCGAAGGCGCAGCCGCAAACATGTATTACCGCGTTGCGGTGATGGCGTGTGCAATTACTTCCCTCGGAGACCTGCCGAAGGAAGAAATCACGGCGGAGCTGCTCCTTAACGAGCTGAATGATGATGATTTCGATCTCATCGATGCTCAGATTGAAGCCATTAAAAAAAAGCGGATGGATTTGAACAAAAGCTCACCGGGTACCGAACCCTCGTCCTCGCCCTCGGGCGATACGGTATCAGTGAACAACAAATCGGAAGCATGACCCGAACGGAACTCGACGGCTATACCGAAGCACTTGCCCGGTTACATGGAAAGAAAACCGGGCAAACCACCACCCGCACAACCCGCACTGTCAAATCGCAACGCCGGAAGAAAGTCGGCAAACGGAGATAATCCATGGCGCGTAACTTACAACTGGCGCTGCAGCTGCTTGCCCGTGACACCGGCTCCAAAGTGCTTAAGCAGGCGCTGCAGGGCATCAGCCGTGATACCAAATCGGCCCAAAAGACCGATGACGAGCTGGCGAAATCCCGCCAGCAGAACTCAACCACAGCGATTCGCGCCTCCCGTTCTCTTCAGGACGAATACCGTCGCGCCAGTTCGGCGCGATCTACTCTTGGTATTCGTTCAGAGCGCGATATTCAGCGTGAAATACAGCAGACCATGGCGGCCTATAACCGCCTTACCCGCACTGGTATGCTGTCCGCAAATGAGCAGAACCGGGCTTTCAGGGCCATGACTGACAGGGTCAAAACGCTGCGAACTGAGCTTGGCGGCGTCAATGACTCAATGACGCGCATGCAGCGATTCCGTGCTGCAGGTTCAACCGTGGCAGCAGTAGCCGGTGGGTTAACCGCTGCGGGTATGATTATAAAAGACCCGGTTCAGCGTCAGATGGCCTTCGAACGACGTAATGCAGAAATAGCCAACACTGCATATAACGAGCTGTCTGGACCTGAGCGTATTAAAAAAATCCCCGTTATCAATAACGCTATCCGCAATGCGGTGCGCTACGGTGGCGGTACGCCTGAAGCAGCACAGGATACGCTGAATGCTCTGTTTGCAGGTAGTCTTGATGAAAAGACTGCTATGAAAATATTGCCTGATATTACTCGTTATGCTTCAGCATCAGGTGCTAACCCACAAGACCTGGCTAAAATTGGTATCAGCGCTATAAAAAACTTTGACATTGATCCGAAAGACTTACCTACTGTTTATGATAAGTCGATTCGTTCAGGGGAAAATGGCAAGTATGAACTTGCCGATATGGCGTCATCTTTATCATTAACGCTCACCAAAGCTAAGAGTATCGGTATGTCTGGTCTTGGTGATTTTGATAAGATATTAGCATTATTACAGGCAAATGCAGAAACAGCTGGTGATAACAGTGCTGCATCCACTAACGTCAATAATTTACTTGATAAAATCACGAGTGCTGACATTCAAAATACTTTGAAGAATTATAAATTCAGAGGGAAAGGTGGAAAGGCACTTGGTTACATTGACTATTTGGCTGAGCAAAAGACAAATGGGTTAAGCACACCAGATATCGTTATGAATGCCGTATCAGGGATTGTATCAGCAGATAAAAGAGTTCAAAAACTAAGGAGCGAGGCAAAGAAATATAAAGGCACGGATAAAGAAAGCGATATCCTCGCAGCTTTGGATATTGTTGTTTCTTCAATTACGTCAAAAATAATTGCTGACCAGCAAGCTAGTACTGCTTTGAAAACAAATATAATGAAGCGTGAGTTTATAAAAGATCAAATAAAAGGAACTGAGAATTCGTCCGGGGCTGGAGCTGCATCTTTTGAAGTGATGTCATCAACCAATGATTTTAAATCGCAACAATTTGAATCAGAGAAAATGTTCTCCGAGCAGGATGCAATGAAACCTCTTGCCGATTTATACGGTGATTTGACGTCAAAACTCACCGATTACGCTAAAGAATATCCTGAGCTAACCACGGCTATTTCTGGTGCCACTACCGGTATTAAAGCCATGACAGCGGCGGCGGTAGCTTTTGCAGGACTAAACTTCCTGACTGGTGGTGGAATTAATTTACCTGGTCGTAATCCTGGTGGCGGCATCCCACCCGTGGGTGGTGGTTCTCGTCTTGGTGGGATATTCAAAAATGCTCTTCGCTATGGAGGCCGTATTGGTGGCCCTCTGGCAGCAGCATATGCAGCCTATGACTTGAATTCGACCTATGACGAAGCCAGAGATAGCGCTGATAAAAGTGGTATGGGGACTGGTGAGTATCTCTTTAAAAAGACTAAAGAGCGGGAAGCAAACAAAAAACCGCTATTCGATGTTGATGTTGGGAAAGCAGTCAGTTCCTGGTGGAGTTCACCTTCAGCAATCGGCCAGCAAAATTATCAGACTGCAGGTGGGTATTCCATTCCTTCGTTCATGCTGCCACAGCAGCAACAAAAATCACAACCCATTAACCTCACCACAAAGTTGATTCTGGACGGTCGTGAAATTGCATCAGCGGTCAATGAATACAACGGCGAACAATCCGTTCGCGGCTCAACAGGAGGCCCGCAGTGAGCTGGGAAGATTCATTACAGGATGCCTCATTCAGGGGCGTCCGCTTCGATGTGGTTAATACCCGTGACAGCGCCAGCCGCGACATTGCGACGTATGAGTATCCCTATGTGGACGGCGGCGATGTTGATGACCTTGGCCGCAAGCCTCGTAACCTGCGAATGACGGTCCTTTTCTGGGGCGACGATTACGATGTGCGACTGCAGGCGTTTCTGGCGGCGCTGGATACACGCGGCAGCGCGGAGTTAATCCACCCGGTTTTCGGCTCCATGACGGGCATGCAGTGCATTGAGTATCAGGCATCGCATGAAGCGGAGAACGTTGATTACTGCGTTGTCGAGGTGGTCTTTATCCAGGGGGGACTTAATCTGCCTTTCTTTGGCAGCGACTTCCCGCTGTCGAAAGCCGATATCATTTTCAACCAGGCGCAATCCGCTCTGGAGAAAGCCCAGACGGCCATCGACAATATTCTCTCGCCTCTGCGTACAGCGAAAAAGTGGATGAAGAAAGCGAAATCGCTGGCAACCACGACGCTGAATATGGTGACCGTACTTAAGGGGGAACTGACAGGATTTGTCAGTTCCACCTCGGATTTTGTTAATTATCCGAAAGCGTTCATGAATGACCTGCAGAGTGCGCTGAGCCTGACGTCGCTTCAGTCCAAATCAAGTGTCAGTAATAACCCAGGAAGCTATTCACAGTCCTCAGACGTTTCCGGTACAGCGGGCATCGTGATGGCCGACTGGAAGAATGGCCGTAACAATCTGCAGGATGTGGCCGCATTACCTCAGCAGATAGTAACGGGGCAAAAGACTGTTGCTGTCACCGTTCCGGCGGGATCATCAACGTCTGATATCACTGAGCTGGTAACGGCGGTAAAAATCCAGGTTGCAATCCAGCTGGCGCTTGATGCTTCAGACATACTCAGTGACAGCAGCATCAGCGATATTCTGTCTCCTGTCGATATTGAGCAGGTCACCAACGACACCAGGGCGGCCATTCAGGCGGCAATCGACCTAACGCGGGACACCTTTGCTGCCGATACGCAAAACGTGAGCGCCGGTGAAACACCAGGTGGCGTGACATGGCAACCCGTGGTTGAAAGCCTCAAGGATATTGCCCTGACCGTTCAGGAGCTGGGCGCAGCGGTTATCACCAGCAGACCGCCACTGACGACGCGAGTGATATTGTCCGACACCAACCTGCATTTGCTGGCCCATCTGTGGTACGAGGACTACACCCGCGCCGCCGAGTTGCTGCGTCTCAATCCGACACTACGTAATCCTAACAACATCAAAGCCGGTGACGTTCTTAATGCCTACTCAAGATAAAGATTCGCAGAATATAGTGAGCCTGGTTATTGATGGCAAAATCCATAGTGCATGGAGCCGCTATCAGATTGACTCCGATTTTCTGATCCCCTCCGATGCATGGAGCGTAACGCTTGGGCTGCCTGACGGTATTTTCCCTGCGGCCATTAAACGAGGTGTGCCGGTACTGGTCAGGGTGGGTAATGATGTGGTGATGTCCGGCAGGGTGGATGTGGTTCAGCGCCGCGTATCCCGTCAGCAGGTCTCTTTATCGCTTTCCGGCCGCGATGGCGCTGCCGTGCTTGTTGACTGCGCTTCACCAGTTTTCACCTCCCGCCAGCTCAGTCTTGAAGAAGTGATTGCCCAGGTCGTCAGGCCGCTGGGGGTAACGAACATCCGCATTGAGGCTGAGTCATCCCTGCGTAATGACAAGGTCAGCGTTGAACCCGGAGAGCGTGCGTGGGATACACTTGAGCGAGCAGCTGCTGCACGCGGGTTATGGCCATGGTTTGAGCCAGATGGCACGCTGGTTATTGGTGGCCCGGACTACACAAAAGACCCGGTGGCCACGCTGATTCTTAATCGTGACGGTCGGGGAAATAATGTCCTCGATCTCAGTGACCGGTCATCCATTACCGGGGCGTTCTCTGAACTGACAATGCTGGCACAGGGACACGGCCAGGGTAAAAAATCCGGGAAGCTCGATGTAATTGACGTTGATGGCCAGAGCGCTGACGCAGAAGACGACGATGATGCCGATGATGCCGATGATATTTATGACAGCACCGGCTCTGCAGAGAATGGCTTTCATGGCTTACGCAGTACCGTTCGCGACAGTACCGTACCTTTCTATCGTCCGCAGATTATGGTTGCCGGTGATGCTGATAACCAGGCGCAGGTTGATTATCGCGCAAGAAAGGCCATGGCTGACGCCCGTCTGAGCGGGTTTGATCTGACGGCCATTGTTAAAGGCCATCGCATAGAGAACGGTCAGTTATGGCAACCGGGCCAGCGTATACGTGTCCGAAGCGAGCCACATGGCATTGATGACATTTACTTCCTCATGGGAAGAGAGTTTTCAGGTGGACGTCCAGACAACACCATTACCACCCTGCGTCTCAAAGAGGATGGAATATGGATACCGGATGCTTATCCGAAAAAACGCAAATCACGTAAACGCCGCGCCAAAGTAAATAAAGAGCTGGAGATTATCGATGTGGAACAAAATTGATTCTCGTATTAACACGGCGTTAAACCGTATAAGACAGGCCTTCAGGGGCGTTTTAATAAGGGTTAACAGCGGCGGAGATATTCAGACCATTCAGGGTAAAGGTCTGGCTACGGAGTCCCTGCAGGATGTGGAGATGTTCCAGCAGTACGGTTTTACATCCAACCCGCCGAGGGGTACTAAAGCCATTATGCTCCCGCTGAACGGGCGCACCAGTCATAGCGTGGTGATTGCCACAGAACACGCTTCATACAGGTTAAAGAGCCTGAAAAGTGGCGAGCTTGCCATTTATTCTGATGAAGGCAGCAGCATTATCCTGAAACGCGGGAAAATTATTGAAGTGAATTGTGATGAATATATTGTTAATACTAAAAAACACACCGTGAATACCGAAGAGCATATTGTTAATACAAAAACGTATAAAACCACAGCCTCAGAGCGGGCAGATTTTGATACGCCATTGCTGAAAGGCAGTAATGAAGTTGCTGACGGTAAATCTACGCTGAACACCATGCGCGAGACTTATGACGGTCACGACCACAACCACGGCGGCGATGCAGGCACAACGCAGAAACCTAATCAGCCAATGTAATTTGTGGTAACGTAAGTTCTCCTTCAAAAGCAATACCCACTGAACCCCTTCACCGATAATTTAAATTTCCATGCCGATAGTATTACGGCATGGAAATGTTGATTGACCCAACGACCGGCGATTATACCGGCGACAGCTCGGACACTTTAGCGAATGCCGTCTATTTAAGACTGATGACGCCCCTTGGCTCATGGTGGGCTGATCCAGCTCTGGGCTCTCTTTTACATACTCTTCGCCGCGAAAAGGATGTTTCCCGCGTTCAGAAACTCGCGGTGCAGTATTCGCAGCAGGCCCTGAAGCCGATTATTGATGACGGTCGCGCTAAGTCCATTTCCGTAACTGCAGAGCACTGGCAAAAAGGCTGGATGCTGCTTCATATCATCGTCACGTCCGCGAGCGGAACGCCGCAGACCTGGAAATTTCCGGTTAAGGTCAGCTGATGCCATTCATTACCAAAAATGCCGCGCAAATTCGCACCGACATTCTGCGGGATATCAAAAATCTCCTGCAGTTGTCAGATGACAAGCTGGGGCCAGACAGCGACTGGTATGTCCGGGCGTCAAGTGTGGCCAGCGTTGCCGAGGGGCTTTATCAGCATCAGGGATGGATAGTCCGTCAGATATTCCCGGATACAGCTGATTCCGAATTTCTCTATCTGCATGCCCGTTTACGTGGTTTAAGCAAAAAAGCGGCCAACAGCGCCTCCGGGCCCGCCACATTTACCGGCGACCCGGGCGCGGCAGCTGCCGCCGGTCTTGTGTTCAAACGCGACAGTGTATCGTGGACAACAACCGAAGAAATTACTATCGGGTCGGATGGAAAAGCATCCGTAAATGCAATGTCTTCTCTGTCCGGGACTGCGGGTAATACCACCTCAGTCACATCGGCAACGCTGACCACTACACCTGACGGGTTTGACAGCACAGTGACCGTTGGTCTGATGACTGGCGGTACGGATGAGGAAACTGATGCGGAGCTGCTTGCCCGTCTGCTTGAAATCATTCGCCGACCTCCTGCAGGCGGTAATAAATATGATTACAAACGCTGGGCGCTGGAGGTATCAGGTGTATCTGCAGCATATGTTTATCCGTTGCGACGGGGGCTGGGCACTGTTGATGTTGTTATTACGTCTGCAGGTGGGTTGCCTTCTCAGGATGTGATCGACAGGACGCAGGCTCACATTGACGATGTTCGGCCTGTTACAGCAAAAAACACGCTGGTCATCATGCCTGTCATCCGTGCATTTGACGTGCTCGTAAAGGTATCACTGGAAGGAATCACCCTCGCAGCAGCCAAACAGGCTATTACTGGAACGCTGGAGGACGATGACTCGCGCCGTAAGCCGGGAGTGGCTTTTATCCGCAGTCAGGCGGGGACATTGATTTCTCTCATTCAAGGTATCACCGACTATGACATCGTTACACCATCCACAAATATTCAGCCTGTAATCGATGCCACGAAAGTCGAATGGCTTAGATTAGGAAACGTTGAGGTAGAGCTGCTATGAGCTACTTCACGCTGTTAAATCGTCTGCTGCCACTCGTTTCGTACAGTCCTGGCCAGCCTCTGCTTGATGCATCCTTGCGATCAGAATCTGGTGCTTTTGACACTCTCGATGTGTCTGCTGGGCTTGTCGAAGGTGGAGTTACTCCATTTTATGCACGCAGCCTTTTGTCTGACTGGGAACGCGTCCTGGACCTTGCTCCTGCTGAAGGTGCGACATACCAGCAACGCCAGCAGCGTGTACTGGCCAAAATGGCTGAGGTCGGTGGTCTCAGTATTCCGTACTTTACTCAACTGGCCAGTAACCTTGGCTACATCATCACAATTGATGAACCGCAACCTTTCAGGGCGGGAGTTAACCGCGCCGGTGATCGGCTCTGGGTTGAAGACATTATCTGGGTATGGCGCGTCAATATTCAGAACGCTGGGGCGCAATCCTATCGCTTTCACTCAGGCAGTTCAGCAGCAGGTGAACGCCTGACCTCCTTTGGTGATCCGGTTATTGAAGAAGTCTTCCGCGATCTCAAACCAGCTCATACATTTTGCTACTTCGCATATCAGGAGAATGAATAATGCGGCCCTTAATGCCACCGGTGCAGACGCCGGATAATCTTTTCCATGATGGTAATCCGCTCACAGGTGAGCTGGGGACCATAGTTGATGCCGAGCATCTTAATAACGTTCAGGGTACTGTCAGAGATACACAGTCAGAACTTCTTACGATTCTGGCTTCTGCAGGTATTAACGTTGATCCAACAAAACAAAATCAGCTCTTAACTGCACTTAAAGCGCTTTTACTGAGTCGTTCAAATCCTTTCGGTGATATTAAAACTGATGGCGCACCTGCGATTGCTAAGGCTCTCTCAAACCTTGGTCTAAGTGACACAGTAGATAAAGCCGAAGGAGCTGTCCAGAAAACTGGCGATGAAATGAGCGGGAAGCTAACGCTGCCGCAAACATCTTCATTTGGCGTAAATGTTAATAACAATATCGGTGGAAGTTCGATTGCGATTGGTGATAATGACACCGGGTTTAAGTCAGGTGGTGACGGAATTATTTCCCTTATCGCCAATAGTGTTGTTGCCGGGTATTTTAGTGAAAATGAATTACAGCATCACGGAAAGGTACTGACAAAAATCTTTCAGGCTATTTCAACCGGAAACGCGACAGAGGGG
>OBXO01001216.1_pt1 | contig 13193 bp, 9 predicted proteins | sample 1501431 | NCBI WGS metagenome assembly OBXO01 (sample SAMEA2580163, study PRJEB22360) | human gut metagenome | biome: human gut; feature: human-associated habitat; material: faeces | place: Denmark | collected 2008/2010 | reverse complement strand
AAAGCGGTGTGGAACGCTTTGTGGTGGATGACGGTTGGTTCGGCTCCCGCCGTGATGACACTTCCGGCCTCGGCGACTGGGAGATTTCGCAGGAGGTGTGGCCTGACGGCGACAAGTCGCTGAAGGCGCTTGCCGACTATGTGCACGGCAAGGGTCTTGAGTTCGGCCTGTGGTTCGAACCGGAAATGGTCGACCCCGATTCCGACATGTTCCGCGCGCATCCGGATTGGGTCCTGAAGCCCACCGCCGGTCGTCTGCCGATGCAGGGGCGCACCCAGCAGGTCGTCGACCTGACCAATCCCGACGCCTATGCCTATGTGTATGGCGCCATGAACAAGCTCGTCGGCGAACTTGGCATCGATTACATCAAATGGGATCACAACAAGCTCGTCACCGAAGCCGTTTCGCCGTATTCCGGCCGTCCGGCGGTGCATGAGCAGACGCTTGCCGTCTATAGGATCTTCACCGATCTGAAGGCCGCTCACCCGGGGCTCGAAATCGAAAGCTGCTCCTCTGGCGGTGGCCGTGTGGATCTCGGCATCCTCGAAGTGGCCGACCGTATCTGGGGCTCCGACTGTGTCGATCCGGTGGAACGCGCCGATATTCAACGCTACACCTCGCTGCTCGTGCCTCCGGAGATGATCGGTGAACATGTGGGCGCTTCCCCCGCACATTCCACGCACCGTGCCGCTTCGCAGGAGATGCGCATGGCGATGGCGTTCTTCGGGCACATGGGCATCGAATGGAACCTGCTTAAGGAGCCGCAGGCCGACATCGACAAGCTTGCCGAATGGGTCGCCGAGTTCAAAAAGCATCGTGAATGGTTCGCCGTCGATACGGTGGTGCATTCCGATGCCGCCGATCCGGCCGTACGCGTGGATGGTTGCGTCATGCCGAACAAGGCCGCCGCAATCTACCGCTTCACGCAACTGACCACTTCGCAGACCTACCCAGCCGCACCGGTGCGTCTGCCAGGCCTCGATCCGGACAAGGTGTACGAGGTGTCACCGCTTGACGTGAGTCTCGATCTGATCAAGCAGGACATCACCAATGGCCAGAGCCCGCTCGGCTGGTGGAATCCTGAAGGCGTGAAGATGACCGGCCGTGCGCTCGAGACCTACGGCATTCGCCCGCCGTCCCTCCACCCCGCTCAGGCCGTCCTGTTCAAGGTCGTGGAAATCTGATGGCCTAAAGTTGCTTAACGGCTTCTTTCGAAGATTGCGCCGCACTGATTGTCGGATTGAGGATGATCGATGGAGTGCGGTTCGATTCGGAGGAAGCCGTTTTGCATGATATCCATGGATGCAAGAGGGCACTTCCGTTCGGTTGCGGCGATTCATGCAAACACGATCCGCGAATAGGAACTTTGTGACGAATCGGGCATGGTACCTAGGTCGATACGGTCTGAACTGCTCATAAAAACCGCCATTTTCCAAGGGTATGGGTTTAGGGAGTCCGGCTCGAAGGAAGTTGCGGGACGCACGACCCGCTATAAGCACCTCACATGGCAAGCGTGCACGGCCATATCGTTACGAGTACACCGTGCAGGCTCGGCATCAGCCAGGTATGTCGACTTGAGATTTTGCGGTGCGGCATTTTTCGCTACGGTTCTCCCCTCGAGCGGGAATCACGTTAGCTTACATACTGACGGATGGCCTGAGCGGCTGCGGCCTTGGCCCATAGCGCCCAGTCGTGGTCGGGAATCTCGAAATCCACCGGTGCGGCCTGGCTGTGCCGATAGTTGTTGATGCCGTTGCGCAGGTCATCGATGCCAAGCTGGGCGATGAACGACGATTCGCCTGCAATCATGATTTTCTCCGGCATGGCGATGTTCGCAATCGTCGCCACCAGCGTTCCCAGCCGGAAGCATGTACGGTTCACGAGTTTCGTGGCCTGCGGCACATTCGCTTTGGCGTCACGGGCGAAATCGGCGAATGTGACCACGTGGCCGATGGCATGGGAGTATTCCTCCACGATGGAGTCGTCGCTCAAACATTGCGCGCATCCCTTGTGGCCGGATACGCAGCGTGGACCTTCCGGATCAACCAGAATATGCCCCACCAGACCGTAGGATTTGTCCGGGCAGTTCACCAGTTCGCCGTTTAGCGCCAGCGAATAGCCCACGCCCACCCCGACCGTGAGCACGGCGAAGCTGCTCAGTCCCACTCCCGAGCCGAACCAGCAGGCATCCACCAGCAACGAATCGATGTCGTTGTAGATGCCGGTCGGCAGTCCGGTGGCCGCATGTACCATCTGCGAAAGATGCACTGGTTGCGACCAGTGCATGAACGGCGCGAACGTTACCACCGAATCATTCACCACGTGGCCGCCGATCGAAATGCCGGCCGCGCAAGGCTTCGGCCATCCGGCCATTGCGGCCTCGCTGGAGCAGTCTGTGATCAGCCGTTTGATGATCTGCACCACGACTTCCGGCGAGGCATCGTCAATCGCTTGCTCGTGGCAGCCGGTGATGATATGCCCGCCTGCGTTCACGGCCACGGCGGAAGCGAGCGAGGCGTTCAATTTGATGCCCACGAACGCGCGTGCATTCGTGATGATGCGCAGTCCCGTCTGCGGACGGCCACGACGCTCGCCGTTCTCTTTCGTCGTGAATCCTCTCGGTAATTTGCCCGTCTGATCGGCGGTCATCGGAGTCTCTTCGACAACGCCGGCGTAAATCAGATCGCTGGTGATGCGCGAGATTGCTCCCTGCGAAAGACCGAGGATCTGCGCTAGCGTGATGCGTGCGATCGGCCCGTATTTCATGATGCTGGCCGCCACTTTGTGGGTATAGCTCGAGCCGTCGAACCACTGTGGAAGAGGAGAATCTGCCATGTGTACGTTCCTTCGTGCCGATTTACTTTCTCAGAATAACAAAATCTCGACGTTTAGTTTCCGCTGGCCGAGGGCACGCAGGCGCTGGGAATGAAAACCGTCTCCATCTAGCATCCTAGATAACGGCGGCGTGGTAAAGATGCCGCGATTGCCGCAAACAAGGAAGTAGCAAGGAGTCGAGAATGAAACCTGATTCCACAACCAGTGTAGGCAAGATCAGGAGGATTGCATACCGTGCGCTCACCGCTGCATGCGCAGTTGCGATTACGGCCGGCCTCGCCGGCTGCGGCAACAGCACCGCGGGAACCGTTACGTTGGATTTCTTCCAATTCAAAGCCGAGGCTGCGGATTGGTTCACGGCGAAGGCCCGCGAATTCGAGAAGACCCATCCCAACATCAAGATCAACGTCAACAATTCCTCCGACGCAACCACCGATTTGCGTACGCGCTTGGTGAAAAACCGTGAACCTGACGTCATCACCATCAACGGCGACATCAATTACGGCATGCTGGCCGAAGCGGGCGTGTTCCATGACTTCACCGATGACGAAATCGTCGATAAGCTTAATCCGGGCATGGTGAAGATCGCCAAGAGCCTGGTGCAGACGGAGGACCAGTCCAAGAAGCGTCTGTACGCCATTCCGTATGCCGGCAACGCAAGCGGCTATATCATCAACGCCGACGTGTGGGAGGCTGCCGGCGAGGACCCCGACAATCCTCCGCAGACCTGGAGCGAATTCATCGCACTGCTCAAGCGGTTCAAGGCGAAGGGCATCACGCCTATCGAAGCGAGTACCGCCGATCCGTGGACACTGCAGGCCCCGCTGTCTTCCCTCAACTCCACGCTGGTGCCGGAGTCGGAATACAGCAAGCTCAAGGATGGCTCCAAGACGTTCTCCGACCTGTGGAGCACGGTCAGCGACGAGTTGATTGAGATCTATCAGAACTACACGCAGAAGAATCCGGCCGTCACCTACCAGCAGGCCACGCAGGATTTGGCAGGCGGCAAGGCGGCAATTCTGCCGCTGGGTACATATGCGATTCCACAGGTGCGCCTGATCAACAAGAAGGCCAACCTCCGCTTCGCGCAGATGCCGGCCACCGACAATGTCAAGGAGCAGCAGCTCACCGCCGGCGATGACGTGATGCTGACCATGGGCGCGCACACCAAGCATGAGAAGGAGGCGCGCGAATTCGTGGACTTCCTCATGAGCGAGGAGAACGTGAAGGACTACTCCAAGCAGCAGTCCGCATTCACTCCGTACAAGGACACCTACGTGGGTGATGACGCGTTGAACGGCGTGCTGAGCTTCTACAAGGCAGGTAAGCTGACCGACTTCTGCGACCACTATGTGCCGGCCAGCATCAACATTGCAGGCTTCCTACAGACGTTGATCCAGACGGGAAACAAAGACAAATTCCTGAACAGCATGCAGTCCGAATACGACAAGATCGAAGCTAGGAACTTCAGGTGAGAGGAGGCACGGACATGACTGGCAATACTGCAATGAAGCCTGCGAAGAAAAAGGTTTCGAAATTCTCCAAGCGCAAGGTCGATCCGGCATTCTACTGGATGACCATACCGGCCGCGATTCTGGTGGCGATCTTCCTGTACTGGCCGTTCCTGCAGGGCGCGGCGTATTCATTCACCAACTCGCAGGGCTATGGCGATTTCAAGTTCATTGGCTTCAAGAACTACATCGCGATGTTCCAGGATGCGCGTGTGGGCAACGCCTACATGTTCACGATTTTCATCGCGGTGCTGATCACGATCGGCACGAACTTCATCGGCATGTTCCTGGCGGTGCTCCTGAATTCCAGAATCGCCTTCAAGAACGGCTTCCGTGCGATCTTCTTCATTCCGTACACCCTGTCGGTGCTGGTCATCGGCTACGTGTTCAAGTACATCTTCATGACTCCGCTGCCGGAGCTCGGCCAGGCGTTGCATATCGACTGGCTGTCCACATCGATGATCTCCAATCCTGATCTGGCGTGGTTCCCGATCGTGTTCCTGTCAATCTGGCAGGGCGTGGCCTACTCCACCCTGCTGTATCTGGCGGGTCTGCAGACCATCGACAACGAGATCTACGAAGCGGCGTCCATCGACGGCGTGAACGCTTGGCAGAACTTCTGGCAGATCACCTTCCCGCTGATCGGCCCCTTCTTCACGATCAACATGGTTCTGAGCCTCAAGAACTCGCTCGGCGCGTTCGACCAGATCATGGCGTTGACCAAGGGCGGCCCGGATTCCAAGACCGAAACCGTGTCGTACTTGATCTTCCAGAACGGCTTGGGCAATGGCGAATACTCCTATCAGATGGCGAACGCGGTCACGTTCTTCATCGTGCTGGCAATCCTCGCATTCGTGCAGCTGAGGTTCTTCAGCGGCAAGGAAAAGGTCTGAGAGAGTAAGGGGAAGCAATCATGACTAGCGCAACTGTTGCGGCAAAGACCGCCGCGTCCTCCGGCAAGCCGGAGAAGATCCGCAAGGATCACAACATCAACTGGTGGCTCACCGCGGCCGTGGCCGTGCTCAGCCTGACCGTGCTGGTGCCGCTGTACTTCACCGTGGTCACCGCGTTGAAGACTCCGGGCGAGGCAGGCACGTTCACCCTGCCGACCTCCTGGGAATGGCATAACTTCGCCGATGCATGGAACAAGGTGAACTATCCGAAAGCCGCGCTCAATTCCGCGATCATCACCGTGTGCGCGGTGGTGCTGACGCTGCTGACCAACACCTTCGTGGCGTACGCGGTCGCAAGAAATATGGATAAGCGATTCTTCCGCTTCCTGTATTACTTCTTCCTGGCGATGATGTTCGTGCCGTTCACCGTGATCATGCTGCCGATCGCCAAGGAGATGGGTTCGCTGCACCTTGACAACCAGCTCGGCCTGATCGTGCTGTACACGATTCTCGGCATCGGCACCAACCTGTTCATCGCGATCGGCTTCATCCGTTCGATTCCGGTGTCGTTGGAAGAGGCGGCGCGCATCGACGGCGCTTCGACCTGGCGCATTTTCTGGACGATCATCTTCCCGTTGATGGGCCCGATCAACGCCACCATTGCGATTCTGACCGCACTGTGGGCATGGAATGACTTCCTGCTGCCGTTGATCACCCTGACCGATCAGAGCAACCAGACCATTCCGCTTGCCCAGTACGTGTTCCAGAGCCAGTTCACCTCGAACTATCCGATGGCCTTCGCCTCCTACCTGATGGCTATGGCTCCGGTGCTCATCGTCTACGTCTTCGCCCAGAAGTGGGTTGTCGGCGGCGTGATGAGGGGCGCTGTGAAGTAACACTTCACAGCGCCGAGCGGGACGAGCCGTGAAACGGAGAGCCCTGTGGGCTCTCCGTAGGCGAGCCGAGCAGTCGTGCTGCGAGGTGGAGCCCCGTGAGGTAGACACTGAGTCCGCGCGAAGCGTGGTCCTTAGTTGCAGGACGCTGTGAAGTAACACTTCACAGCGCCGAGCGGGAATCCTCGTTTTCGGGGATTCCCGCTTTTGCATATCAGGGCATGGCATGCCTATTCGTGATGAATCGGCCGGGTCGTGCCGCCCGGTGTCAGCACGGTTTGAATAACCGTGCGCGGCTGGTCCAGTGTCTTCTTCGCGATAAGGTCGAGCGCCTTATGCGCGGTGATATGACCGATTTCACGCGCGGGCTGCATCATCGTGGTCAGATTGATGCTTGTCGCGACATCCGATCCGTCATGTCCGGCGACGGACATATCTTCCGGCACGCGCACGCCATTGCAGCGCAGCTCGTGTATGACGGCAAGCGCGTAGTAGTCGGACCATACGCACAATGCGGTCGGGCGTTCCGGCAATGCAAGGATTGTGGCGATGGTCTGCCTGACGGATCGTGAGTCTGTGACATCGATGTAGTGGACGCCGCAGTCGGTGAGATTGAGATCGGCAATGGCATTGCGGTAGCCGGTTGTGCGGTCATCGTGGCCCCACTCGCTGCCGGGCAGCGGCTCCTTGCGTCCGATATAGCAGAACTTGCGATGGCCGATGGCGGCCAGGTACCTCACCAGCGTCGCCTCGGAGGTTTCGTCGTCGATGGCGACCGATCCCTGACAGCAGTTGGCGTCGGGAGAGTTGACCAAGATGATTGGCATGCCCATGTTGGCCAATGCCCGTTCCTCTTGCTCCGTGGCGGGGAAGCCGGATACAATCAATGCGTCGGCATTGCGATTGGCCGGCAGATTGGTAAAGAATCCGGATCGTTCCTCTGCGTTGCCGGCTCGGTATATCAACAGGTCATAGCGTGCGGGATTGAATACGTCGTATAGGCCGTCCAGCAACTCTCCCATGAACCAACCTGCGATGCGGTCGCGGGACAGCAATGCGACACGGTTGGTCTGCCCGCTGGCCAATGCGGACGCCGCCTTTGAAACGGTGTAGTTCAGCTCTTTCGCGGCTTGCAATACCTTCTCCCGCGTGCGGGGCGCCACATGGTCCATGCCGCGCAGTGCGCGCGAGACGGTGAATGTGGATACTCCTGCAGCCTTCGCCACGTCTTCGATGGTCACCTGTGCCATGTGCCGCCTCTCTGGTTGCTGGAAAAATGATTCCTAGGAATCTGCTAAGCGATTATATCTTTACGCCCTTGATTTTTCTTATATGCAATACTAAGCGTTGAGGTTATGAGGGGGTGTCGTTGTATAGATGGACCGATTATGTAAATGCGTAAAATATTGGAAAGTGGCTGTTAAACTGGTTTGACACGCTGATAAAACGGGTAATCTAAGCAAATTTGACAAATGAATTTCTCTATCTGTATCCTTTAGCTAAGCGCTTAGCAGAAGTGAGTGCTAGGGAATCCAATCACAGGTAATCTGCCGATTCCCGCAAGGAAAGGAACATCAATGAAGATCGGAAAGTCCATCACAACCATCGTCGCCGGGGCAATGGCCGTGGCCTGCCTTACATCCGTGGCTGCTTGCGGTCCCGGATCGTCCTCCTCAACATCCAACGCATCCTCCGAACCGGTGAGCACCGACTTGGGCAACAAGAACATCGAACTGAAACTGTGGGACGGCGCAGGTCTCAAAACCTTCGACGACCAGCTCATCGCGGCTTTCCAGAAGAAGTACCCGAACGTGACCATCAAGGCCACCTATGATCCGGACAACACCTCCGCACAAAACGGTCCGCGCATCATTTCCGCAGCCGACACTCCCGACATCGCGCGCATCACCGACATCAACTCCGCCGTGCGTGGCAGGCATCTGGTCAATCTCGACGACTACGCCAAGGCATACAAATGGAATCTGCCCGAATCGCAAACCGAAATCTACCAGGTTGATTCCAGCGGCAAAATCGGTTCCGGCAGCCTCTACGCAGTGCCGGACGGCGTGTCGATGACCGGCCTGTACTGGAACAGGAAGGTAGCGAAATCGCTTGGCATCACGGAAGCCCCAACCACCATCGAACAGCTCGAAGCTGACATGAAGAAAGCCACCGATGCCGGCACATTGGCAATGATGATGCCCGCCAAAGAAGGTGGCACGTCGTACATCTATCAGGCACTGCTTACCAGCTATGAAGGTCGTGATGCCGTTCAGGATTGGATCCTGCAGAAGGATGGCGCCACCTTCTCCACCGACGGAGCACTCAAAGCGGCCAAGCAAATCAAGGGCTGGCAAGATGCCGGTTACTTCTCCTCGGACGCTCTCGCGCTCGACGGATCCACTGCGTTGAGCCGTTTCTGCAACGGCGAGGCATTGTTCTTCCCATCCGGTAGCTGGTATTCGGCGTCCATCAACGACGCACTCGGCGACGATGCGGGATGGGTGGCATTCCCCGGCGTACACGAAGGAGAGGAATCAGCGGCATCCAATGCGGTGACGGCATTTGGCATTCCCGTCAACGCCAAGCACAAGAACGCAGCTGCCGCGTTCCTCAACTTCCTGCAATCCGAAGAAGCCCGCCGATTGGCGAGGGCGACGCGCCGAGTACCGACAACCAACTGCTGGCCCAGGTGCTCTCCTCCTACGAAAGCCTCGTAAAGAGCGGCAACACCACCGACTACATCAACAACGCAACCGCCGGTATTCAGGCCAGCGCAATCATCCCTGGTTTCCAGTCACTGCTCGACGGCACCATGACGCCGCAGCAATTCGTCGACTCCATCCAAAAGCAGTACGCGAAGGAAACCAAGTAACCGCATGTGGCGCCAGCCACGCGCGAACGTAGACCTCAGGCGGGACGGTTCATTCAATCCCCTCTCCGTCCCGCCCGAATACACCAACTGCCAGCTCACATGCATTGAACAATCGTTCCAAATCAATTGAGGCAATCATGTCAACTCATCATCCATCCAAGGCACAACGGCCAATGTCGCTTGGCGCAATCAGTCTGCTATTCCTCCTGCCGGCGTTGCTGTTTTACGCGGTATTCGAACTCTGGCCAATCGTGCAGACCATCTGGTATTCGCTGTACGACTGGAATGGCATCGACGAAAGCACTTTCGTCGGACTCGGCAACTACAAGACAGTGTTCACCGATCCCGACCTTTATGGTTCGATCCTGCACTCGTTCTATCTGATCATCTTCTTCTCCATCATTCCGATCGTGTTCGGTCTGATCATCGCCGTGCTCGTCAAAGACATGAAATCCAAGATGGGACGCGGCTTCGCGCAGGTCTGCCTGTTCCTGCCCCGTGTCATTCCGGGCGCGGCCGCGGGCGTGGCATGGACCTGGATGCTCGCCGATAAAGGCACCGTCAACCAACTCCTCCGTGCAATCGGACTTGGCGATGTTGCACATGTATGGCTTGGCGACCAATCCACATCGCTCAACGCAGTCGGTGTGATCGGCTTCTGGTTGCAGCTCGGCTTCTGCGTGGTGTTGCTGCTCTCCGGTATCGGTGGCATCGACCAGTCACTCTACGAGGCAGCAAGCCTTGACGGCGCAGGCTGGTGGCGTCAGCTTTTCCACATCACCCTGCCCGGCCTTCGCGGACAGATTGGCGTATGCCTGACCATGACCATCATCTCCGCGCTCGCCAGTTTCGATGTGGTCTACATGTCTACGCAAGGCGGCCCGGGCACCTCAACCATGGTGCCTGGCGTGCAGGTGTACCGACTTGCGTTCACCCAACAGAGCGTTGGCCTCGCCTCCGCGCTCGCCGTGGCCTTGATGGTGCTTGTGTTGCTGGTTGTCGGACCTCTGCAGCGACTCGTCAATGGAAAGAAGTGATTTATCATGCAGCAATCGAAAACGACCCGTATCGCAGGCGGTGTGATGCTCGCGCTGACCGTACTGTTCTGCATACTGCCTTTTCTGAGCATGTTCTCTGCCGCTCTACAGCCGCAAGGTTCCATGCCGGAAGGCATTCAGTTCACCGCGCATCCGCACTGGGAGAACTTCATCGACGCTTGGAACATCGCCAATATTACGCCGCTACTGCTCAACAGCAGCATTCTGGTGGTCGTGGTGGTGCCTTGCGTGGTGATCTTCTGCTCGCTTGGCGGATATGCGTTCGCACAATTGAAAGTACCGTGCAAAGGCCTCATCTATACCCTGTTCCTTATCGGCCTGACCATTCCTTTCGAAACGATGGTGACGCCGCTGTACTACGAAATCAGTGATATGGGCATTCTTAACACCCGTCTTGCGCTGATCCTGCCGCTGATTGGTCTGAACATCCCGTTCGGCATCGTGTGGATGCGATCCTGTTTCGAGCAGATGCCGCGCGACCTGATAGAGGCCGCCAGCATCGATGGCGCCGGTCATCTTCGCACCTTTCGATCGATTCAGTTGCCCCTCGCGTTGCCTGCCATTTCCTCGCTAGGCATTCTGACATTCCTCGCCACCTGGAATCAGTTCCTTCTGGCCGTAGTGTTGGAGAGCGATCCGAACAAACGCACCATGGCAGGTGCCTTGCAGGCATTCGTCGGCCAATATCAGACCGACGTGGTGCTGCTCAATGCGGGCGCACTGCTCATCATGGCGCCAACCATGTTGCTGTTCATCTTCCTGCAGCGCTACTTCATCCGCGCCATGCTGGCCGGTTCCGTCAAGGGGTGATTGATCATGGCCGTTTCCTCCGCAATGTCCGTTTCGAGTCCTGTAGAAACCACGTCTTTCGTAACCGCTGAATCCACGGGTGATTGGTGGCGTGACGCGGTCGTCTACCAAATCTATCCGCGCTCCTTTGCCGATGCGAACGGCGATGGCGAAGGTGATCTCGCAGGTGTGATCGGCAAGCTTGACTATTTGCGCAAGCTTGGCGTGGACGCGATCTGGCTCTCGCCGTTCTACCCTTCGCCGTTGGCTGACGGTGGTTACGACGTAGCTGACTATCGTGCCGTCGACCCACGTTTCGGTACCATGGCGCAGTTCGATGAGCTGGTTGCGCACGCACACGATGCCGGCATCAACATCATCATCGATATTGTGCCGAATCACACTTCCGATCAGCATGAATGGTTTCAGAAGGCCCTGCAGGCGGCCCCCGGCTCGCCGGAACGCACCCGATACGTCTTCCAGCGCGGCAAGGGCGAACACGCCGAACTGCCTCCGACCAACTGGCTGAGCAACTTCGGCGGCTCCGCATGGCAGCCGTGCGGCGACGGTTGGTATTACCTGCACACCTTCGCCAAAGAACAGCCGGACCTCAACTGGGACAATCCCGAGGTGCGCGAGGAGTTCCTCGACATCCTGCGATTCTGGTGCGACAAAGGCGTGGATGGTTTCCGCATCGACGTTTCCCACGGCCTTGCCAAGGATCTGCGCGAACCGCTGCGTGACCGTCCGGATCCGACCAAGATGTACCCACAGGCCGCCGATGGTTCCGACCCGATGTGGGACCGTGACGCCGTGCATGACATCTACCGCGGATGGCGCGAGCTGTTCAACGAATACCAGCCCGCGAAATACGCGGTCGGGGAGTCATGGACGCCATTCAGCGACAGGGTGTTCCAGTATGCCCGCCAGGACGAACTCGGCGCGATCTTCGATTTCTCCCTCGAAAAGGCCGTGTGGAACCGAGACGAATACCGTCATACTGTCGAACGTACGAGACGATATGCCATCGAAGCCGGCACCGCACCGACTTGGGTGCTCGGGAATCATGACGTTCCTCGTATCGCCTCTCGGTTGGGTGTGCCGTCCGGCACTGACATTGAGGCATGGGTCACATCCGACGGTACGGAACCGGTTATTGATCCGGCCGCCGCTGCACGACGTGCGCGAGCCGCCGCCTTGATCATGCTGGGACTGCCCGGCACGGCCTTCGTCTACCAAGGCGAGGAACTGGGACTGCCTGAGGATTTCGATCTACGGCCGGAAGAGCTACAGGATCCGATTTGGGAGCGCGGACGGCACACGTTCAAAGGTCGTGATGGCTGTCGTGTGCCGCTGCCATGGACTGGCGACCGCGAAACGGCGTATGGCTTCAGCGGTTCCGGCAAGTCTTGGTTGCCGCAGCCGGCATGGTTCGCTGATTATGCGGCGTGCTTGCAAAGCGACGACGTTAATTCCAGTCTGAACATGTATCGAAAGGCAATCGATCTGCGTAGGTGCATGGTCCGGTGCGGGGACGATGCGGCATTGGAATGGCTGGACCCCGACCTATGCGGTGACGACGGTTTCGGATGGAAGCTGCCGTCCGGCATGATGGTGTTGGCGAATTTTTCGGCCGTGCATGCGCTCACGCTGCCGTCGGAGGTGAAGATGTTGCTGTGCTCACGAGCCGACGATGACCATAATGCCGATTCGCATCAAGTGCCGCCGGAATCCACCGTCTGGTATATCTGCCGCTGAAAAACATTCATTTCCTGCATTGCGAAACGCGCCGTGGGCAAGAAAGAAAAAATGACTTACTTACCATGGAGTAGTTAGGAATTCTGCCCCGACACAGTAGCAAAGGAGCTCACGAACATGACTGATTTCAATCGTTCCACCCTTCCCGACGCCGTCCGTTCCAACGGCGCCACCCCGAACCCATGGTGGGCGAACGCGGTGGTCTACCAAATCTATCCGCGCTCCTTCCAAGACACCAACGGCGATGGCATCGGCGACCTGAAGGGCATCACCGGCCGGCTCGATTATCTCGCCGACCTCGGCGTGGATGTGCTGTGGCTGTCCCCGGTCTTCAAATCCCCGCAGGACGACAACGGCTACGACATCTCCGACTATCAGGACATCGATCCGCTGTTCGGCACATTGGAAGATATGGACGAGTTGCTCGCCGAAGCCCATAAGCGCGGGCTGAAGGTCATCATGGATCTGGTCGTCAACCATACCTCCGACGAGCATGCTTGGTTCCAGGCTTCGCGAGACAAGAGCGGACCACATGCCGACTGGTACTGGTGGCGTCCCGCCAAGCCGGGGCACGAGCCGGG
>OBXO01001203.1_pt1 | contig 13309 bp, 12 predicted proteins | sample 1501431 | NCBI WGS metagenome assembly OBXO01 (sample SAMEA2580163, study PRJEB22360) | human gut metagenome | biome: human gut; feature: human-associated habitat; material: faeces | place: Denmark | collected 2008/2010 | reverse complement strand
CTACCATATCCGGCGACCCGCTTCTGCAGCCGCTCTGGCAGCCGGCCCGTCCGCTGTTTCTGCCTGGATATCCTCTAAAGCTGTTTCCGGAGCGTTAAGTCCGCTCACCGGTACAAATGCCTCGCGGATCACCTCTTCCATCTCTTTTACATAGACAATCTCCATACCCTTAGTGATCTCTTTTGACAGCTCCTCGACATCAGGCCTGTTCCTCTCCGGAACAAGAACCTTTTCAATATGAGCCATTTTGGCTGCCAGAAGCTTTTCCTTCAGCCCGCCAATCATCAGTACATGACCTCTTAATGTGATCTCGCCGGTCATGGCAGTCTTTGCCGATACGAGACGCTCCGTTACGGCAGAAAGCATGGCAGTCGCCATCGTAATGCCTGCAGACGGACCATCCTTCGGCACGGCTCCCTCGGGAATATGGATATGTATATCATGCGTCTCAAAATAATCTTCCGGAACTGCATATTTCACAAACGCCACGGAACGAACCCAGGTCAGGGCCGTCTGAGCTGATTCCTTCATCACATCGCCAAGCTGGCCGGTCATCTGAAGGTTCCCCTTGCCGGGCATTACATTGACCTCAATCTGAAGCGTGTCGCCCCCGACGCTGGTCCATGCAAGGCCTCTGACGATTCCTATCTGATCCTCCTCATTGGCATCATCAAACAGAACCTTCTCGCGGCCCAGATATTTTTCCAGATTTTTATCGGTTATGCGGATTGACTTCTTATCCATCTCAAGAAGCTCCCTTGCCGCTTTGCGGCAAATGTCCCCTATCCTTCTCTCCAGATTTCTCACTCCCGCTTCCCTGGTGTAGTTATGAATGATCTTCTCCAGCGCAGGATTCGTGATAGTCAGCTGTGATTTCGTCAGCCCGTTTTTCTCCATCTGTTTTCGGATCAGGTAGTTCTTTCCAATATGGAGTTTTTCAATCTCCGTATAGCTGTTGACCTCTATCACTTCCATCCTGTCTAAAAGCGGCCCGGGAATCGTCTGTGTAGTATTGGCTGTAGCGATAAAAAGTACCTCGGAGAGGTTGATTGGAAGTTCAACATAATGATCGCGGAAATGGATATTCTGCTCACTGTCCAGAACCTCGAGAAGCGCGGACGATGTATCCCCTTTATAATCACGGCTCACCTTGTCAATCTCATCCAGGAGCATCAGCGGATTGCTCACGCCTGCGTGCTTAATTCCCTCCACAATCCGGCCCGGCATGGCTCCGACATACGTTTTTCTGTGTCCCCTGATTTCAGCCTCGTCGTGAACCCCGCCCAGACTAATCCGGACATACTTCTTTCCCAGCGCTCTGGCAACGGAGCGGGCAATGGATGTCTTTCCTGTTCCGGGAGGCCCGACCAGACAGAGAATCGGACTGGAACCTTTCTTTGTGAGGATTCGTACTGCCAGGTATTCAAGCACCCTCTCCTTGACCTGTTCAAGTCCGTAATGATCCTCCTCCAGCACCTTCTCCGCATATTTTAAATCCGTATTATCCTTCGTCATCTTATTCCAGGGCAGCTCTAACACCGTCTCAAGATACGTTCTCAGTACATTGGCGTCCTGGCTTCCCGACGGCATTCCCTTGAACCGGTTGATTTCCTTTAGTATACGGTCTTTGATTTCTTTATCAGCCTTAATACCCTTTAATTGTTTCTTCAGCTCGTCCGCATCGGAAATGGGGCTGTCCTCGCCAAGCTCTTCCCGGATTACCCGCATCTGTTCGCGCAGTATATAATCCTTCTGGTTTTTATCGATTGCCGCCTTTACTTTTGTCTGGAAGTCTTTCTTGATGCGGTAAACCTCGGTCTCCGTCAATAGAAGCTGGAGTACCGTCTCATACATCGCGCTTAAAAAGGCACATTCCAGAATTTTCTGCCTTGCCTCATAATCCCATGGAAACTGTACCGCAATCTGGTGCAGAAGTTCTTCCAGGCCCGCAATAGAGGTCAGGGTCAGCAGAAAATCTTTCCCGGCCGTCTGATTGAGTTTTCCGTATTCTTCCAGCTTCTCCCTCACAATGCGCAGCATGGCTTCTTTCTCCATTATGTTTAAGTCATCCTCTATGGCGCCAAGCGTCTCCACTGTCGCAGTCAGGGAGGAACCGCCGCAGTCCAGTTCCAGAAGCTCCGCTTTCTCAAGTCCTTCTACCGTAACCCGCACCATTCCGCCAGGCATCTTTACAAGCTGCTTTACAAAGCCGATGGTACCAACATGGAAAAGATCCTCTATATCGGGATTCATCTCCTCCGTCTTCGTCTGTGTCACGAGAAGAACTTTCTGATCGCCTACCATAGCCTTCTCAACAGCGGAAATAGATTTTCCCCTGATAATATCAAAATTTATTGTCATCTGCGGAAGCACTGTGAGTCCTCTCAGTGCTATCGCAGGAAGTATCATCTTCTTATCTTCCATCCTCTGTCTCCTGTTCTGTATATACGGCAACAAACGTGCTTTGCAGGCTTATTACCGCCTTCAACGATAAAGGGATCTGTAAAATGACAATGCTTCATCTTACAAACCCCTTCCGCCTAAGGCTATGACAGGCCCTATCAGGCTATTTCGCCTGTCTTATCCTTTTTTAAACGCCCTGTAAATGATTTACGGGGTACTGTATTTTCACGATATACGAGTTCCGGTTCGCTTTTTCCCTCCACTGCCTCTTTCGTGACAGTGCAGATCCCAATGCTGGAATCTGAAGGAATCTCATACATGATATCCATCATAATCGATTCCATGATGGAACGCAGTCCTCTGGCTCCTGTCTTTCTCTCCACTGCCAGATGGGCGATTGCGGTCAGCGCTTCCTCGGTAAATTCAAGCTTTACGCCGTCCAAATCAAAGAATGCCTGATACTGCTTGATAATCGCATTCTTCGGCTCGGAAAGAATCTTAACAAGCGCGTCTTCCGACAGGGAGCGCAGTGCCACCGTAACCGGAACACGGCCTATAAACTCCGGTATCAGACCAAATTTAGTCAAATCCTGAGGCATAACCTGCTTTAATAATTCATCTATATCCTGGTTCTGTTTATCCACAATCTCTGCGTTAAAGCCGATAGAGCCGGCTCCCAGACGGTTCTCAATGATTTTTTCCAGTCCGTCAAAGGCTCCGCCACAGATAAAGAGAATATTCGTCGTATCAATCTGAAGCAGCTCCTGCTGAGGATGCTTTCTTCCGCCCTGCGGCGGAACACTCGCAACAGTACCCTCCAGTATCTTCAGAAGCGCCTGCTGCACTCCTTCGCCGGAAACATCCCGGGTTATCGAAACATTTTCTGATTTTTTGGTAATCTTATCAATCTCGTCTATATAGACAATACCATATTCGGCTTTGCTGATATCATAGTCGGCCGACTGAATAATCTTCAGCAGAATATTCTCTACATCCTCGCCGACATAGCCGGCCTCTGTCAGTGTTGTGGCATCTGCGATGGCAAAAGGCACATTCAGGATCTTGGCAAGCGTCTGCGCCAGATAAGTCTTTCCTGAGCCGGTCGGTCCCAGCATCAGGATATTACTCTTCTGAAGCTCCACCTCCTGTGTTCCCTTGGATGTGATTCTTTTGTAATGGTTGTAGACTGCTACGGACAGCACCTTTTTGGCCTCATCCTGGCCCACAACGTACTCATCCAGAAATTCCTTGATCTCTTTCGGCTTTAACAGGTTAATCCCACTGAAGTCCGGACCCTTGTCATTCTGATCCGCAAATTCCTCTTCCAGAATTTCTGCACAAAGTTCGATGCAGTCGTCACATATATAAACATCGTTAGAACCTGCAATCAGTTTTCTGACCTGGTCCTGCGTTTTGCCGCAAAAAGAGCAGCGAATCTTATCATCAGATCTGCCTGGCATATGCCCACCTCAATTCCTTGTATTAGTGGCTTGCAATGACACGGTCAATCAAGCCATATTCCATTGCTTCCTGTGCTGTCATATAATTGTCTCTGTCGGTATCTCTTTCAATGACTTCATATGGCTGGCCTGTATTTGCTGCCAGGATTTCATTTAATTTCTTCTTTGTCTGTAAAATCTTTTCAGCTACAATCTGAATCTCCGTAGCCTGCCCCTGCGCTCCGCCGGACGGCTGATGGATCATGACCTCGGCATTCGGAAGGGCGAAACGTTTACCTTTGGCCCCGCCTGCTAAGAGAAACGCTCCCATGCTGGCCGCCATGCCGAAACAGATGGTGGAAACATCACACTTGATGTAATTCATCGTATCATAGATTGCCAGACCTGCCGATACGGAACCTCCCGGGCTGTTGATATAGAGGTGAATATCCTTATTCGGATCTTCAGACTCCAGGAACAGAAGCTGTGACACAATAAGCCCTGCTGACGTATCGGTTACCTCTTCTCCGAGGAAAATAATTCTCTCTTTTAACAGCCTGGAAAAAATGTCGTAGGAACGTTCTCCGCGGCTGGTGGATTCAATGACATAGGGTACTAAGCTCATAGAATGCCTCCTGTTCTGCAAAATGGAAACGATGAAAAGTCCCAATAATGAGCTTTTCACCGATATCAATGGTACAGAACCCCACAGGCCACAAGTCCCATAGAATTCTGTACCAAATTTCATTTCTTATTCATTATACGGCGATTAAACCAGTTTTGCTTCTGAAACCAGTAAATCTACTGCTTCCTGAACCTTTAAATCTTCTTTAATCTGCTCTTTTTCTTTCTCACCTAAAAGTTCGTTTAACTTCTCGGCTTCCATCTGATAGGATGTTGCCATCTTGCCAATCTGCTGGTAAACGGCTTCGTCGGTAACCTGGATATTCTCAAGCTCTACAATCTTTTCAAGAACGAGTCTTGTCTTGATTCTCTTAAGTGCCTGCGGAGCCATCTGCTCCATCAGCTTGTCTGCTGTCATTCCGGTATATTTCATGTAATCGTTGATGTTCAGGCCCTGGCTCTGCAGTCTGCGAGCATAATCTTCCACCATGCCGCGTGCCTGTGTATCAATCATAGCCTGTGGGATGTCCATCTGGGCATTCTCAACTACTTTATCAATAACACGGTTCTCGTTCTCTGTAGCTGCTTCTCTGTTCTTCTTATCCTGGAGTTTTGCCCTGATATCGTCTTTATATTCAGCAAGAGTCTCAAAATCAGAAACTTCACTTGCAAACTCGTCATTTAATTCAGGAAGCTCCGTCATTTTGATCTCTTTAATTGTCACTTCAAATTTTGCAGGCTTTCCAGCTAATTCAGGAGCGTGGTACTCCTCCGGGAATGTAACCTCAATCTCACATTTATCGCCAAGGTTCTTACCGATTAACTGCTCCTCAAATGTATCAATAAAGGAATGAGAGCCGATTGTAAGAGGATAATCAATGCCTTCGCCTCCGTCAAATGCCTTTCCGTCGATGAAGCCCTTAAAGTCGATTACTGTGTTGTCGCCGTCGGCAACCGGTCTGTCTTCAACCGTGATCAGTCTTCCGTTCTTGTGACGGGCAGCCTCCAGCTCCGCATCAACATCGCTGTCTGCTACTTCTGCACTTACCTTCTCTACTTCAACGCCTTTATACTCACCCAATGTAACTTCCGGTTTGATAGCTACGGTTGCTGTATAAATAAATGCTTTTCCTTTTTCAATCTGTGTTACATCGATCTCCGGAGAGGATACGATTTCATTCTCGCACTCTTCTGCTGCTTTTGGATAAGATGCGTCGATTACTGCATTAGCAGCCTCTTCATAAAAAATGCCTGCTCCGTACATCTTTTCGATCATGGCCTGCGGTGCTTTACCTTTTCTGAAACCAGGAATGTTGAATTTTCCTTTATTGTGATTGTAAGCAGTCTTGATTGCAGCGTCGAATTCCTCAGCCGGAACTTCGATCGTAAGCTTCGCCATGTTGTTTTCTAATTTTTCTACCTGTAAACTCATTTTAAGGGTTCCTCCTTGCTTATATATGTGAACAGCCGTACCCGTTAGGCGTTACACTTCAAGATAGCATTATATCATATACCATCTGTAAATACCAGCACAAATTCAGAAAAAACCAAAGAAAATACGGGAAAATACAAAGGTTTTTATGGTTTTCCCCCTGCTTTTCCCGTTCTCTAATTGTTTATTTTCCTTTATATCTGATCATACTGAATTGCCGTCTTGATATGGGATGCTGTTTTTTCACCGAGCAGCAGTCTTGTAAGCTCCAGCCCCAAATCCAGCGCATATCCCAGCCCTCTTGCCGTTGTCACATTCCCGTCGGTCACTACGCCATCGCCTGTCACTTTTGCCCCTGCTAATGCCCCTTCAAAACCGGGATAGCAGGTTGCCGTCTTTCCTTTGAGGATGCCTAACCCGCCCAAGACACTTGGCGCCGCGCAGATGGCGGCCAGACGGCGGCCCTCTTCATTCGCCTTTACAAGCGCATCACAAAGCGGCCTGCACTCGGAAAGGCGCTTTGTACCAGGCATGCCGCCGGGCAGGAACAGCAAATCCGCCTGTTCAAAATCAATCTCTCCAATCGCGGTATCGGCCACAATTGTAAATCCGTGGGAACCTGTAACTTTTTTGTTATTACTGATGGATACCATCGTCACCTTTATTCCGGCACGTACCAGGACGTCCGCTACTGCCAGACATTCCACTTCTTCCGATCCATCTGCCAAAAATGCATATACCTCTGCCATGTTGTCACCTCTTCTATAAATTTTATAACCGAAACCGGTTTATTTGTCAGAAGCGTTTAATACCGGTCATCATAATAATTACCGTTGTTTTCGTTGTGACCGCCGTAATTCTGATTATCATACCTGTCATCCCCCTGATTTCCGTTGTCATAAAACACTTCAGGCTCTCCGCCGTACCCGTTAAACGGGAAACCATGGATAAAGCTTCTCAGATGGCTGTACAGCTCCGCAATGGAAGCTTCCTGGTAAGGAACCACCAGAACACCGCCCACACAGCATAACAGCGCACCCAGCAGGTACCAGCCAATGAACGATAATTCCAGCAGAAACAGCTGAAAACGGTTGCCATTCATCATATCCTTCGTAACGGCAAACACATCGCGGCTGTCCGCCTCCGGATTTTCCGACAGGATATAGGGAATCATCGCATATTCATATCCTTTGTAGATTCCCGGAATTACCAGCAGAAGTGACCAGAGAGCGGTAAAAAGATCCCTCAGAAACATTATCTTTACCACATTCATATAGTTTCCGCATCCGAAGACCCAGAACACCTTGCCGATACCGGCTGACTGAAGCGACTGCCTGCTTTCCATAAAAAAACGGTTCTTTCCTACGACAACAGGATTACCGATAAAAATCTTAAACAGCAGTGCCGCAATTCCCACAATGGCAAAAACGCCAACCAACGTGCTGATAATCATATGCAGTGCCGCCGGACTTAGCTCACTGAAGCTGTGATGGATGTCCTCCCTGTATTCGCGGTACGTATTTACACTCCCGCCTTGGCTTGCTCCGCCGCCCAGAAGGGAACAAATCAGTGTTACAGCAAAGGCAGACCAGTAATATATCTTTACCTTTGCCCATCCATTGCGCTTCATATCTCCTATTGTCCACATAATATTTCCTCCTTGATAATACCGATGAAAACTTTAACACAAATTTAGTATACCATATTTTTTCAGAAAGCTATACAAGTTTTTGGTAAATAATGATTTGAGATCCGGAGTGAAATATAATGGCACCGTTAAACAACCCGGATACTAAGGAGAATGATGTTTGACATTTATATGGGCAGATATTAAAATGAACTAAAAATGCTGCAGAAAACGGAGGGAATTTAAAGTGCCCCAAAAAGAAATTGCAACTAAACAGGAGCTAATCAATGTACTGGACCTGTCAGAACGCTCAAAAATACGCTACTGGCCAGACTGTGGCTGGGGTGTGGATATTCTTGTTGTCGGCAATAGGCCAGAAGATATTTCATACGGGATATGAACTGCGGGAGATTAACAGGCACGATATCAGAAACATCGACAATCTCCCGAAACAGAAGGACAATATCTGATTGAATCCACAATGTCTGAGGATAAATATAATCATTTAGAAAAGGAAGGAACCGTCCATGGAAATTGAAAGAAAATACTTTATAGAATCACTCCCCTTTGATCCGGAACAATACCCGTATCATCAGATTGAACAGGCCTATCTTTGCACCGAACCCGTAGTACGTATCCGGCGCGAAGATGATGCGTTTTATCTGACCTATAAATCAAAGGGGAAGATGGTCAGGGAAGAATATAACCTTCCTCTGACCGAAAAAGCCTACGCCCATCTGCTGAAGAAAGCGGATGGAAAAATTCTGTCTAAGCGGCGCTATCTGATTCCTATCCCGGAGACTTCCCTGACAATCGAACTCGATATTTTCAGCGGCGATTATGAGGGACTTGTTCTGGCTGAGGTAGAATTCCAGACAGAGGAGGATGCAAACTCATTTATCCCACCTTCCTGGTTTAGCAGAGACGTCACCTTTTCCGGGGAATACCAGAACAGCAGGCTCTCATCCGTCTAATCCGGCTGCCGTCCCCCGGAATCTGGGATTTTGTCATTGCTTACAGAAATGACAGCTATCACAGGTCACCGCCTTCAAAAAAGCCCCGTGAAGTGTTCCCACTTCCGGGGCGAATATCTTTAATCCATTTAACTCTTTAGGATTTATCTCATCCCAAGAACAATAACAATAATTCCGAGGATTATCATCACTGCTATGAAAATATCGAGTGTTTTCACCGACACATGCACTTTGTCATAAAGTCTCTCTTTTAAAGGAAGATTTCTGACGCGCTCTATCTCCTGGCGGAGCCTCTCATTCTCTTCCTCCAGTCTTTTTAAGTTCTGCTCTTCCCCGGTCAGCTCCCTACTGTCGCCTTCCAGTGCCTTGCTCCCGCTGTGTTCTAATCTGTTTTCCTCCAAATTTACACCAACTTTCTTATTCATGCATCATGTATGCCTGCTGAGTATTTTGATTATTCCAAAAGAGGAGCCGCGACCCGGAACACGAAAGTCCCGCCGGCAGCTCCTCTTTTATCAATTGGCGGTAACAGGCTCGCGAGGCGTGCTTGTTATCGATGTAAAACCATTTTACTTCTTGGCAATATATTTTCTGATATCAAGTGCGATAGCAACTACGATAACGATACCCTGTGCGATATACTGATAGTTCGGGTCAATTCCGAGGAACTGGAGACATGTCTTCAGAAGCTCGAATACAAGAACTCCGACTACGACACCGGATACACGTCCGATACCGCCGTTAACGGATACGCCGCCGATTGTACAGGCCGCGATGGCCTCCAGTTCATAGCCCATACCCATGTTAACAGAAGCTCCGCCGGATTTCGCGCCCAGCAGGAAGCCTGCGATTGCATAGAGTGTAGCTGCCGTCACATAGATTTTAATTTTCGTTCTTTTAACATTAACGCCGGCAACCTCTGCCGCCGCCTCGTTTCCGCCGATTGCATACATGTATTTGCCATGACGGGTATAGTTATAAACAAACCACATAATCAGGCCGATTACGATTGCGATGATAAACAGATACGGGAATACTCCGAATAATTTACCGTTTGCAATGGCTGTATAGTCTGTACGGTATCCGCCGATCGGGATGGATTTTGTATAAACCAGGTTAATTCCGTATACGATCATCTGCATACCAAGAGTGCCGATGAAGGCCGGTACGCTTAAATATGAAATAACAATACCATTGATAAGACCGAAGATACAGCAGATGGCAATACAGATTAAGAGAATCACCCATACATTGAGCTGGGGGAAATTCTTGGTAAGTTCGAAACGTCCGCTGTAATCTGCTTTCTGAAGCAGTGTACCTGCAAGGCAGGCTGCAAGACCTACGACACGTCCTGCGGAAAGGTCGGTACCTTTTGTAATCAGACAGCCGGATACGCCGACTGCGATAATGAAACGGCAGGCTACGTTAATGGAAACGTTGCTGAAGTTACTGCCGGAAAAGAAATTTTCTTTGGTTACGCCAACGAAAATAACCATGAGAAAAATTAATATAATAATACCATTATTTATGAGTATGTCCGCTACATTGACTTTTTTCTTATCCATTCTCTCTTCCTCCTATCACTAGAACTTGGTCGCATAGCTCATGATGCGTTCCTGCGTTGCTTCCTCGTCCTTTACTTCTCCGGTAATATGTCCGTTACACATAACAAGGATCCGGTTGGACATACCGATTAATTCCGGCATTTCAGAAGAAATCATAATAATGCCCTTGCCCTGCTTCGCCAGGTCAATCATAATCTGGTAAATCTCATATTTCGCGCCGACGTCAATACCACGGGTCGGCTCATCCATTATCAGGATATCCGGATTATTTGCCAGCCAGCGTGAAATCAGAACCTTCTGCTGGTTGCCTCCCGACAACGACTGGATTAAAGTCTTGCTGCTCGGAGTCTTAATGCTGAGCTTAGCCACATTATCCTTGACAAGCTGCTCAATCTTTCCTTTATTCAGCTTTATTCCCGCTTCCACGTACTGATCCATGGAGGATATGGATACGTTGTCTGCGATGGAAAGACAGCCCAGAATACCGGTACCACGGCGATCCTCGGTAATCATACCGATACCTGCCCGGATCGCATCCTGAGGACGCTGAACATGTGTCTTCTTACCCTTGATTTCCAAATCGCCTGTTGAGATGTGGCGCATACCGAAAATCGCTTCCATCAGCTCCGTCCTCTGCGCGCCCACCAGGCCGCCGAAGCCCAGGATCTCGCCTCTTCGAAGCTGGAACGAACAGTTTTGGAAGGAACGCTCGTGAATACTGGAATAATTCTTTACATCGAGAAGAACCTCGCCAACCTCGGCGTCATTCTTCGGCGGATATATATTCGTCAACTCACGGCCAACCATCTGTTTTACAATCTCGTCGTCTGCGATATCATTCATGCTCCAGGAACCGACATACGTACCGTCACGCATGATAGTAATATCATCACAAATCTCACGAATTTCCGCCATTTTATGGGAAATATATATAAGGGATACCCCCCTGCTCCTGAGGTCTCTGATGATACGGAAGAGTGCATCTACTTCATTGTCTGTCAGAGAGGAGGTCGGCTCGTCCAGAATCACCACTCTCGCCTGCAGGGATACTGCTTTCGCAATCTCTACCGACTGCATCTGTGCGATAGACATGGTTCCCAGCTTTGCCTTTGGGTTGTAGGGCATCTTCACATCTTCCAGCCACTTTGCCGTCTCTTCAAACATCTTCTTATGGTCAATCACCTTAATCGGGCCGAACCGTTTCATCGGATACCGGCCTGTATACATGTTCTCCGCAACAGTTCTCTCCGGTATGGGCTGCAGCTCCTGATGAACCATTGCAAGCCCTTTCTGAAGCGCCTCATCAGGGTTAGCGATGCTTACTTTCTCTCCGTCCAGATAAATCTCACCTTCATCCATGTGGTAAATACCAAAGAGGCATTTCATCAGGGTGGATTTTCCTGCACCGTTCTCTCCCATCAGCGCGTGAACCGTACCAGGACGGACCTTCAGGTTAACCTGATCCAGAGCCTTAACGCCAGGAAAGCTCTTCGATACCCCGCGCATTTCCAATCTGTACTCTGCCATCCCATTCTCTCCTTTCATAAAATCGGGTGTGCCAAGATGACACACCCGACGCATTTACTCATAATTTCTGCCGAGCAGAATTACTGTAACGATTTGTTACATTATTTAACTAATTCAAGAATCTCTGCTGCATTGTCTTTTGTAACTTTTACATAGTCTACCATGTATACGTTCTTAACGTCTTTGCCGTTTACAAAATCCATTGCTCTGTCAGCTGCTGTTTGAGCCTGGCCAAGGTAATCGTTAAATACGGTACCTGTCATCTTGTCGTTCATAACGTTCTCAACAGCCTCAACTAAAGCGTCAACGCCTACTAAGTAGATGTCTTTGTTAACTGTTCTGCCAGCTGCTTCGATTGCCTGTAATGCGCCAAGTGCCATAGCATCGTTGTTACAGAAAACCACGTCGATCTTAGCGCCGTGCTGTGCAAGTGCGTTAGCTGTGATTTCCTGGCCTTTTGTCTGATCCCAGTCACCACGCATCTTAACGAGTTCTTCAACTTCAACGCCAGCATCTTTTAAAGCCTGAACAGAGAATTCTGTTCTGTACTGAGCATCTACGTTCTCCGGATCACCCTGAACCATGATGTAACGAACAACGCCGTCGCCGTCTGCATCACCTTTGTTAGGAAGCTCAGCAATCTCTTCGCCCTGGAATTTACCGGACTGTCTTGCGTCTGCGCCTACATAAGTAGCTTTGATCTCTTCGTCAACCCAAGCCTGCTCTCTCTCAGCTTCCGGCTCACGGTTGATGTAAACTACCGGGATACCAGCTTTAGCACACTCTTCTGTTACGGTTGGTTCGGAAGAAGCCTGTACAAGGTTGATAATCATTACGTCAACACCTGTTGTGATGAAGTTTCTAATCTGGTTCATCTGCTCACCCTGGTCGTTCTTTCCGTCCATGATGGAGATGTTTTCTTTTTTAACGCCTAACTCTTCTGTTAAGTATCTCTCTAATTCCTGACGATATACTGTCATGAAGTTATCAGCGAACTGATAAATGGAGATGCCAACCTTCACTTCTGCAGGATCTTTTCCCTCGACAGCTTCTGCTGCGTCAGTTTTTGCTTCCTCTACAGCTTCTGTTGTTGTCTCCGCCTGTGTCTCCGGTGCAGCTGTCTCTGCTGGTTTGGAGCTGCAAGCTGTCATGGAAAATACCATTGCTGCTGCAAGTCCTGCTGCCATGAATTTTTTGAGTGATCTCATAATACTAGTTCCTCCCTTAATATAGTATTTTTTGTCGATTGGTTATTTTAACTCATCGACACCCTTATTATAGATGGCTTTTGGTCATATTTCCATATGATTTTTTTTGGACTTATATAATTTTTTTTAGATCATGATAATTTTTATTGATTGGGCCGATGGGAGTTAAGCAAAATGGAGATTTAACTGAGGTTTTGAGGACGCGTCCGGAACGGACCATGTCCGGTGTGGTGAGGGTGATGGCTGAGTCTTCCGTCCCTGGTTGAAGGTTGTCGTGAGGGGAATCCGGCCGGAATGATTTCTTACGGGGACCGTTTGCACTTTTCGAAGCGCATAGCCGTGCTAAATTCGTGAGAAACCTCATTAAGCACGGATGGGCTTCCATATCCCCTGCAGAATTGATTCCGCCTCCTTCCCCCGGTCAGGGTTTCGCCAGGGACGGAAGACTCAGGCGAAGGTTTTCGCACACCGGACATGGTCCGCTCCGGCCGCTGATTGTCTCCAACCTTA
>OBXO01001200.1_pt1 | contig 13354 bp, 6 predicted proteins | sample 1501431 | NCBI WGS metagenome assembly OBXO01 (sample SAMEA2580163, study PRJEB22360) | human gut metagenome | biome: human gut; feature: human-associated habitat; material: faeces | place: Denmark | collected 2008/2010 | reverse complement strand
GCGGCTCCCGGCCCTTGGCGCCCGCCATCGTGTGCAACGGCTTGCCGCCGATGGCAAAGCACAGAAAATCATCCGAAAAATCAAGAATCCCCAGAATCGCCGCGGCACGCTCATCCGCCAACCCATTGACCAGACACGCGAACGCCACCGATTCCAGTCGGGAATCGGCGTCATCCTGAGCGGAACCACTGCTCAGCAGGTCAAGGAAGTCAACGGAACCATGCTCCGTGTCGAAATCGGTCATACCGTCCAGCATAGCCGAACCGTCTGCAAGCGTCACCAGTCGTCACCGGATGTCCGCGTTGCGCCGCGCCCGCTGCGACTCCCGCCAGAACGTGAGCACCACGAATCCGAACACGAACGCCACCGGCAGCATATGCCGCTCGAAATTGTTCGCGGGCGCGGTGATCATCACGCCCATGAGCAGCAGCAGCGGCAGATGCATGACCAGTATGCGCCACCGGCGAAGCACCACTTCGGCCGCGCCGATCAGCAGCGTCATCATCACATACAGGTTGCCGTGAGCCACCCATCCCAGCACCGGAATCTCACCGAACTGCTTTGCGCCCTCGGCGATGGACTGCCGCCACTCGCTGCACCAGTATTTGATCCACGTGGTCTGGTCTGTCACATAATCGCTGTTCACGTAGTAATCCATCGACACGTACGGCTGATCCATCGGGTTGAAATAGCCGAAGCACTTCGCCAGCAGCGCGTCGATGGCGGTGACGGGATCGGCCTTGACGATCTGCCACCAGGCGCTATTGAACCGGGCCATGTCCTCCTGTGTGACCGACCGCCAGCGGTAGCTCACCTTCTTCGACTGGATGCCGGACGACTTCACCGGGTCGGCATCCTGCGGCTGGTAGGCGTCGGCCATCTGATCGAGATTGAAGATCGGCGCGATCTCCTCCCTGGCGGACTGCGGTATGCTGCCCGGATTGCGCTTGGCGATGCGGGCGATCTGCTGCAGCTGGACGCCGTGGCTTTCGATCGGATCGCCGCTGATGATCGCACCGGTGCGGGTCAGCATCACGACGCCGCCATGCAGCACGATGACCGGCAGCAGCAACGCGACGACGTACGCCTTCCAGCGGCGATGGTCGGAAAGCAGCGCAAGAATCAGCTGCAGCACGATGATGTACCAAGCGTACTTCGCGCTCGCCAGCATCACCACGCAGGCCAGGATCAATGCGATAAGGCTGCGACGGCGCAGCCTGACCACCTTGTCGCCCTTGCCTCGCCACGTACGGAACAGCTCGTACCACACGCCGAACGCCCACACGAACGAGAACGCGAACAGAGGCGATTTCGTCAGCGAGATCGTCGAGAACACCGCGAGCGGACAGCATAGGAAGAACAGGATAATCACCAGACGCGAGAACCATCCCGAGGCGCCTTCGGGCAGGCGTCCGTTCCCGGCACATTCCCGCGCCGCGAAGCCGGGGGAGGCGTACCCGCGCTCCGGATGCGCGAAATCAATCATGACCAGTGCCATCGGCCCGCGTTCGGGATGCGTGAAGTCAATGCCGGCGCGGCGCGGCAGCCACGGCAGGTTGAAGAACCGGTTGGCGGTGGCGGCGCAGCAGAACGCGGCGAACAGGAACTGCGCGGATGACAGCACCACGAATCCGACGTCGTTGGAATCGGTGAAATACCGGGAGACCGACAGCACGGCACCATACAGTACCGTCAGCACGATGTTGTGTTGATCGGTCAGGTACGTCGGATTCGACGGCCATATGTAGTGCGCGGTCGGATAGATGTCCATCGGCACGAATGAGAAGAATCCGATATACGGCTGATCCAGGCCGGTCCATTGGTTCCAGGCCCAGCTGAACTCGCGAGCCTGAGAGCGGATGTCGGCGCCGAACGCGGACAGCAGCGTCGTCGGCACCCAAAGCCAGCCGATGAACAGGATCAGTGCGATTTTCCACCACCGGTCGGTGGCACGTACGCATACCCGGGCGAGGAACCGTCCGGTCCGGCTGACCCACGAGCCGGGAGCGGATGCCAGGAGCCGCGCGGCCGCGCGACGTGCGCCCGCCGGAATCAGGCGCCGTGGATGCAGGCCGTTCTTGCCGCTGGACCAGCCGAACACTGGTATGCCGTTCGCCCAGCGAGTCAGCGCGACCACGGCGGCGAATGGTACAAGGAATCCGACAACGGCAAACAACCAGTTCACCGCGCCGAAATCCGCGATCGAGGAGTCTGCCCAGTAGAGCGGCCCCACCGCCACGCACAAGGCGATCCACAGGCAGGCCGCGACGGCCAGCGTCCATCGCGCCACGGCCGCGAGACGCGCGAGGGCGATGCCGGTGGCGCGTCGTGACCTGCCGCCGCTGCCTCCGCGCCCGCCGCGGGCCGGGGTGGCGCTGGAGTGATCCGTGATGTGAGCTGTGGTCATGTCATGGTATTCTACCGATGCGCCTTGAACGGCGGCGATCGCGCCATTGCCGGCATTTGCCGTAGGACGATATCGGGCATAATCTGAAGGCATGTCGGAAACAACAAGGGGAATCATTCCAAACATGCCACGCACCACCGAGGTGGCTGACGATGTGATTGCGGTGGTGGAAACCGCATCGACCAATACGCTGGCGCGGCAGATGCTGCGCGACGGCACCATGGCGCCTCCGGCCGACGGGGGTGCCGGTGTGGCCGTGGTGGCCGCTGATGTGCAGAGCGCGGGCCGCGGCCGGCTGGAACGCACATGGGTGAGTGCTCCCGGCGAATCGATGACCTGCTCGTACATCGCCACGCTGCCGGCGGGCGTGATCGCCGACGGCAGTGTAAACGGCTGGCTGACGGTGATCGCCGGGTTTGCCGCGCTGGATGCGCTGCGGGGCGCGCTCGCCGAATGTGGGGTGGCCAGTGAAGATTGCGGTCTGCGGCTCAAGTGGCCGAATGACCTGTTCTGCCAGGGACGCAAGCTGGGTGGCATCCTCACCGAGATGGTGCCGCTGCCCGGGCGCGATGACAGCGCGGCGCTGGTGATCGGCATCGGCATCAACCTCGCGATACCGGCCGACCGGTTGCCCACGGAGCAGTCCACGTCACTGCAACTGCATGTGCAGGGGCTGCCCGATGCCCGGACACTGCGTGATATGATCGCCGCGCATATCGTGCGGTCGCTGAGTTCCCGACTGAGCGGTTTCGTGGCAGACCCGCATGCCGCCGCCGAGCGGCTGCGCGAGGAGACCTCCCGCGTGTGCTGGACGCTGGGACGTCGTGTTGAGGCGCGCTTCACCGATGGTTCGGTGCTGACCGGTACGGCGACGGCGCTGAACGCCGACGCATCGCTGAGCGTGCGTGACGATGCGGGCGAAAACCATGTCGTGCACACGGCCGACGTCGGCGTATTGCCGCTGTAGTCGCAGCGAACGGTTCTCAATAAGAAAGGTGTGAGCCTGCATCCGTCCGAAATGAACAAACAATATGGAAGAAGCCCGGAATTCCGGGCTTCCTCCATATGAGCGTTTGTGCGGGAATGTTAGAAATCCTCGCACAAACGCTATTGAGAACCGTTCGCTGCGACAACAGCGACGCGAATCAGAACAGCTTGGCCAGACCGGTCGCCGCGAGCGACGCGACGACCGCCTTGATGACATCGCCGATCACGAAGCCCATCGACGCAATCGCCACGGTCGTGAACGGAACATGCATGACCATGGACTGAATCGTGATGCCGAACAGGTACAGCACCACCAGGTTGCCGGCCAGTGAGGCGCCGAAGTAACGGACGGCGGTCAGCGCGGCGTGCGGAGCCGAGTCAAGACGCGCCTTGCCGCGCAGCAGGGCGGTGACGATTACGGCCGGCAGGAAGCCGATCAGGAAGCCCGCGCTCGGGCCGAACAGGGCGGCGGTGGAGGCGCCGCCGGCGAACACCGGCAGTCCGGCCGCGCCGGCGGCCAGATACAGCGCCACCGCGCTGCCTGCCTGACGCCAGCTGAGCATCAGACCTGCCAGCATCATGACGAAGGTCTGCAGCGTGATCGGCACCGGGGTGCCAGGGATCGAAATCTCACCAGCTGCCGAAGCGAGCCACATGAGGACGGCGAACAGCACCGGCTTGCCGATGGTCGAAGCCAGCATACGGCCGCGCTGGGCGGTGGAAACAGTACGTTCGGACATGAATAACCCCTCTCGATGATGAAAGAACGGACGGCGAGTGTCCCCCCGTTGTCGCCAATGATAGAAAGCCCTCGCCTTAGACGGCCTGTCGGGAACATACAAAAGTCGAGACGGCCTTTTGTGGATGTTCGCCGGTTACGGTGCCGGAACTTACGTGGCCGTTTGTCTTCGCTCTACAAAATATCGCCGCCGTTTTTGTCGAAAACTTGACTCCGCACTCGCGCGCATACGGCGATAGTGGAATATATGGGAAATATCGTCAAAAAAATACTCGTCGCCAACCGCGGCGAGATCGCGCTGCGCGTGGTGAGAACCGCCCGGGAGATGGGGATTTCCACGGTGGCGGTGTACTCCGAACAGGACCGCAACGCCCAGTACGTCCAGCTGGCCGACGAGTCGTACCTGCTGTCGGGTGACACATACGCGAGCACATACCTCAACGAGGACCTGTTGATCGGCATCCTGCACCGGTCCGGCGCGAACGCCGTGCACCCCGGCTACGGATTCCTCTCCGAGGTGCCGAGCTTCGCCGACAAGGTCGAGAAAGCGGGCGCGATCTGGGTGGGGCCGCATCCGCAGGCGCTGATCGACCTCGGCGACAAGATCACCGCGCGTCGCGTGGCGAAGTCCGCGCAGGTGCCGCCGGTGCCGGGCATCAGCGAGCCGGTGTGCGAGCTGCGCACGCTGCTGGACTTCTCGCACACGTACGGCTACCCGGTGATGATGAAGCGCACCGACGGCGGTGGCGGCCGAGGCATCACCGTCGTGCACGACGATGACGAGATGCGTCGCTTCTACATGAACCATGACGCGATGCAGGGCGGCGACCTGGACGAGTACTTCATCGAGAAGTTCATCGACAAGGCCCGCCACGTGGAGACCCAGTGCGGCCGCGACCGTTTCGGCGACTTCACCGTGTACTCGACGCGTGACTGCTCTGTGCAGCGGCGCAACCAGAAGCTCGTCGAGGAGGCCCCCGCTCCGTTCCTGCCGGACGAGGTCATCAACCAGCTGGAGACGTATTCGCGCAGCCTGTTCAACAAGGTCGACTACATCGGTCTGGGCACGTGCGAGTTCATGGTGACCCCGCATCGCAAGGTGTACTTCCTGGAGGTCAACCCGCGTCTGCAGGTCGAGCACACGGTCAGCGAGGAGGTGTGCGGGCTCGACCTGGTGCGCGAGCAGATCGATATCGCCGACGGCGGCCACCTGACACCGGCCCCCGCGCCGCGCGGCCACAGTTTCGAGCTGCGCATCACCAGCGAGGATCCGGCGACGAACCTGACGCCGTCCTCCGGCACGCTGGAGCGCATCGTCTGGCCGTCCGGCCCCGGCCTGCGCATCGATACCGGCGTGGAGCAGGGAGACACGGTCTCGCCGAAGTTCGATTCGATGATGGGCAAGGTCGTGATCACCGCGCAGAGCCGTGAGGCGGCTGTCGCCCGCGTGCGCCGCGCGCTCGACGAACTCGTGATCGAGGGCGTGCCGACCCCGGTCAGCCTGTTCAAGCAGATCTTCAACGACGATGAGTTCACCGCCGAGCATGGTCATCTCTTCGACGTGAGCACGAAGTGGCTGGAGCGCAAGTACCTCAACCATGAGCCGCAGACCGTGCGCTCGGGACAGCCGGCGTCGCTCAGCGGCGAAGGCCAGGACGCCGGCGCGAAGGCCCCGACGAGCGAGAGCTTCGTCATCGAGGTCGACGACCGCCGTGTCAAGCTCACCGTGCCGACCGACATCGTCAACAACCTCATGGGAGCGGGGCGTTCGCGCGGAGCCAAGCGCCCGTCGCAGCCGCTGCGAGGCCAGGGGCTGCACGCCATCGCGGAGAAGAAGGAGCACAACGACGGCAAGTCCGGCGTCATCGCCTCGCCCATGCAGGCGGTGGTCACGCGCATCAACGTCGCGGAAGGCCAGTCCGTCACCAAGGGCGACCTGCTGGTGGTGCTGGAGTCGATGAAGATGGAGAACTACGTGTACGCGCCGGTCAACGGCACGGTCGCGAAGATCTTCGTTGCGCCCGCCACCGGCGTCGAGGCCGGCGAGACGCTGGTCGCGATGGACGTCGACGGTGCCAAGGCGCGCGACAAGTCCGGCGCGGTGGATGACGGCGGCAAGTCCGCAAGCACCGCGAAGAGCGGCAAGGAGGGCAAGTGATGACCGATATCATGAACTCGCCGGCCGTGAAACAGGTCATGAAACAGCCTGGGCACGTCTCGGCGGACGGCGCCGCACAGGCGCAGGGCGAGCAGCCGATCCGCGCAGCGGTGGTACGCGCGGCGGAGCTCGCGCGTGACGCTGAATCCAACGCGCGCACCCGCCAGCACGCCAAGGGCAAGATGACCGCCCGCGAGCGGCTCGGGCTGCTGCTCGACACCGGCTCGTTCGAGGAGATCGGCCGGTTCCGCGGCGGCGACATCAACGGCGGCAAGGCCGGTTCGGCCGTCATCACCGGATTCGGTGACGTGTACGGCCGCAAGATCGCCGTCTACGCGCAGGACTTCTCCGTCAGGGGAGGCACGCTGGGTCGTGCCGAAGGCGAGAAGATCTGCCACCTGATGGACATGGCGCTGGACCTGAAGGTGCCGATCGTCGCGATCGTCGACTCCGGCGGCGCCCGCATCCAGGAAGGCGTCGCCGCGCTGACGCAGTACGGCCACATCTTCCGCAAGACCTGCGACGCCAGCGGCTTCGTCCCGCAGATCTCGCTGATTCTGGGTCCGTGCGCCGGCGGCGCCGTGTACTGCCCGGCGCTGACCGACCTGATCGTCATGACCAAGGAGAACTCCGACATGTTCGTCACCGGCCCGGACGTCGTCAAGGCGGCCACCGGTGAGACGATCAGCATGAACGACCTCGGCGGCGGACTCGTGCACAGCACGAAATCCGGCGTTGCGCACTACCTCGGCGAGGACGAGGCCGACGCGATCGACTACGCGCGCACGGTGCTTGCCTACCTGCCGTCGAACAGCGACGCCCAGCCTCCGATGTACGCCTATGCGGCGACTCGCGCGGACCGCGAGACCGCGAAACGCCTTACCGACATCGTGCCGGACAACGACCGCCAGCCGTATGACGTGCTCGACGTGATCCGCTGCATCGTCGACTACGGCGAATTCGTGCAGGTGCACGAGCTGTTCGCCACGTCCGCCGTCGTCGGATTCGCCTGCATCGACGGCCGGCCGATCGGCGTGGTCGCCAACCAGCCGAACGTTCGCGCCGGCATCCTCGACGTGGACGCCTCCGAAAAGGTGGCGCGGTTCGTGCGTCTGTGCGACTCGTTCAACCTGCCGGTCATCACGCTCGTGGACACCCCCGGATACAAGCCGGGCGCCGATCAGGAGCACGCCGGCATCATCCGCCGTGGCGCCAAGGTGATCTACGCTTACGCGAACGCGCAGGTGCCGATGGTCACCGTCGTTCTGCGCAAGGCGTTCGGCGGCGCGTACATCGTGATGGGATCCAAGGCGATCGGCGCGGACATGAACTTCGCGTGGCCCAGCTCGCAGATCGCGGTGCTCGGCGCCACCGGCGCGGTGAACATCATCCACCGCAAGGACTTCGTCAAGGCCAAGGAGGCTGGCGAGGACGTCGACGCGCTGCGGGCCAAGCTCGCCGCCGAATACGAGCGCACCACCGTCAACGCGAACCTGTCGCTCGAAATGGGCGAGATCGACGCGATGATCGATCCCGAGCAGACCCGTCAGGCCATCGCCGAATCGCTGCGACTGCTCGCCGACAAGAAGCGCGTGCGCCGCACCACCAAGCATCACGGCAACCAGCCGCTGTAGTCCATCTCGCCGCGGCGGCCACTCCGCGGCACAACAGATTTTGAGCCGATACCGGCAACGGCGGCTCCGCACAATGTCCAAATAAAAGAAGGAACACCAACCCATGTCAGACCCCAATTTCTTTCTCAGTCGGCTCAATGGCGAACCTCATGCGCTCGCTTTCGGCGGACAGTCCACACCCTGGCCGGTTGCGCTCGCTGACCTGACCAATGATCCGGCGCTCGAAGCCGCGCTGCGCGGCCATGTCGCCGCGGCGAACACGATGCTCGCCCCCGTGGCCGCCGACCTGCTTGCCACCACCGGACGCGCCGTCGACCTGTTCGGCCTCAAGCCGGACCCCGGCACGGCTCGGTGCCGCCGCCGCGGCGACCGTCAGCGTCGAAGGCATCGCACTCACTCAGCTCGGCGCGCTGATCGACGCCGCTGGTCTCGGCCTTGACGTGGCGAACACCGCCCCCGTCGCCGTGCTCGGCCATTCGCAGGGCGTGCTCGGCGCGCACATGGTCAACGTCATCCGCAAGGCCGGCTCCATCGAGGCCGCGGGCCAGCAGATCGACGAGATCCTGGCCATCGCCGAGCTGATCGGCGTGGCCGGCACCCGCAAGGCGCGCGAGCTCGCGCTCACCGCGCAGCACGCCGGCGCCACTCCGATGCTGTCTGTGCGCGGCGCCACCAAGCGCCAGGTCGAGGTGCTCGCATCCCGCGTGCCGAACCCGCGCGGCCCGATCAGCATCGCCGTCACCAACTCCAGCAACAACCACGTGCTCTCCGGCTACCCGGAGGATCTTGCCGCCTTCGAGGTCGAGGCCGGCAAGGAGCACAAGCGCCAGCAGACACTGCGTGACGAGAAGGTCCGCGGCGGCGCGGTGTTCGGGCCCGTCCTCGAATACCTGGAGGTCACGCTGCCGTTCCACTCGCCGCTGATGGCCGATGCCGTCGAGCAGGCCGTGGCCTGGGCGCACGCCTGCGGCTTCAAGGAGACCCGTACGCGCGAGCTGGCCGCCGAAGTGCTGCTCAACCACGTCGATTGGGCGGCCCGCGTCAAGGCGATGCTGGAATCCTGCGATCCGTCCAAGCTGTGGATCGTCGACTTCGGCCCGGGCAACACGCTCGGCAAGCTCATCGGCAACCTGATCCAGGGCACCGGCGTCGGCGTGGTCGAAGCCGCCACGATGGCCGAGCGTTCCGCGCTGTCCACCATGGAGGACGAGCCCGTCCGCACCCAGAACTGGAAGACGTTCGCGCCGAAGGTGTTGCACACTCCCGCCGGCGCCAAGATCCGCACCAAGTTCACCGACCTGACCGGCAAGCCGCCGGTGCTGCTGCCCGGCATGACCCCGACCACCGTGGATCCCGAGATCGTGGCCGCGGCTGCGAACGCCGGCTATTGGGCCGAGATCGGCGGCGGCGGCCAGGTGACCGCCGACGTGTTCGACCGTCATGTCGCCGAGCTGGAGAACCTGCTCGAAGAAGGCCGCACGGTCGAATTCAACGCGATGTTCATGGATCGCTACCTTTGGAACCTGCAGTTCGGCCCCTCCGGCATCGTGCCGAAGAAGCGCGCGTCCGGCACGCCGATCGACGGCGTGATCGTCTCGGCCGGCATCCCCGAGCTCGACGAGGCCAAGGCGCTCGTCGCCTCCCTGCAGGCGGACGGCCTGCCCTACGTCGGCTTCAAGCCCGGCACCGTCGCGCAGATCCGCCAGGTCGTGGCGATTGCCAAGGCCGTGGCCCCCACGACGATCCTGATGCAGGTCGAAGGCGGTTCGGCCGGCGGCCACCACTCCTGGGAGTCGCTGGACGACCTGCTGACCTCCACCTACGCCGAGGTGCGCGCATGCAGCAACCTCGTGCTGGTCGCCGGCGGCGGCATCGGTACGCCGGAGCGCGCGGCCGACTACATCTCCGGCCAGTGGGCGCGCGCCTACGACCTGCCCGACATGCCGGTCGACGGCGTGCTCATCGGCACCGCCGTCATGACCGCCAAGGAGGCCCACACCAGCCCCGCGGTCAAGCAGCTGCTCGTCAAGACACCCGGCATCACCGACACGTCGGCCGACGCCGACCCGTTCGCGCCCGCCGGCGAGAAGTGGGTGCCGTCCGGCAAGTCGGTCGGCGGAGTCTCCTCCGGCCTGAGCCACCTTCACGCCGACATCTACGAGGTCGAGAACGCCTCCGCCGCCTGCGGTCGTCTGCTGGTGCGCGTCATGAAGCACCCCGAAGAGCTGGAAAGCCGCCGCGACGAGATCATCAAGGCGCTCGACGCCACCGCCAAGCCGTACTTCGGCGACCTCGCCTCGATGACCTACGTCGAGTGGGCCGAGCGTTTCGTCGACCTGGTGTTCCCCGTGGTCGACCCGACGTATTCGCTGCGCTTCCTGCACCTGCTGCAGCGCATCGAAGCCCGTGTGTGCGGTCAGGAATCCGGCGAGTTCACCTCGCTGTTCGCCGGCGTGGACGATGTCGCCTCCGATCCGAAGGCCGCCATCGCCAAGCTGGAAGCCGCCTACCCGCAGGTTGCCGAAATCCACGTGACCCCGGCCGATGTGGCTTGGTTCCCGGTACTCGTGAGCGAATATCCCAAGCCCATGCCGTTCGTGCCGGTCATCGACAATGACCTGCTGCGCCGGTGGGGCCAGGATCAGCTGTGGCAGTCCGAGGACGCCCGCTATTCCGCCGATTCCGTGCGCGTGATTCCCGGCCCGATCTCCGTGGCCGGCATCACCACCGTCGACGAGCCCGTCGCCCACATCCTCGGCCGTTTCGAGGCCGCGGCCCTGGAGCGCACCCGCGAACTGCAGTCCGGTGCCTCCACCGACGCCTACAGCGAGCTCGGCGGCGCCGAGAGCGCCGAAGCGTTCATCCGCACCTGCCCGAATATCTCCTGGGTCGGCCACCTGACCACGAACCCGGCATACGGCACGCAGGTCGGCGACGCCAACTATGAGATCATCGACCGCGGCGCTTCCGAGCAGGGCGAGGAATACGACCTCGACATCCATCTCGACACGTACTGGGACAACGATCCGGACGGTGGCGTCTCCAAGCACGCCGTGCGCGACATCGTCATCCCGTTGACGCTGCGCGGCACCGAAACCGGCCTGCTGCCGGTCGTCAACCGCGAGCGCCTGGTCGGCAACGTCTACGCGATGCTCGCCGCCACCGCAGGCATCGGCAACACCGCCATCACCGGCGACAAGCTGACCGACATGCCGAAGATCACCTCGTCCGACGACAAGGCCGCCTACCCGTTCGGCACCGCGTCGGCCACCTACACGCTGTCCGCCAACCTCGGCTACGACCACGAGGCGGCCACCGGCGGCGCGCTGCTGCAGGACCTCGCGCCCTCGCGCATCGCCCCCGACGCGCTGGTCGGCCCGGCATGGCCGGCGATCTACGCGGCGCTCGGCTCCGTGTACGTCAAGGGCTACCCGGTCATCGAGGGACTGCTCAACGCGGTGCATCTCGACCACCTCATCGAGCTTGAGGAGACCGAGGACGAGCTGCTGAAGCACGTCGACGAGACCATCACGCTCACCAGCTGGGCCGAGGACTACTTCGAGTCCGCGTCCGGCCGCGTCGTGACCATCCACGTGCTGCACACCGCCGCCGACGGCACCGTGCTCGCCCGCGAGACCGAGCGCTTCGCCATTCGCGGCCGCGTCTACTCCGACGCGCTGCCGGCCGACGCCCCCGAATACGGTGGCGCCCTCGAAGCCAAGCAGGAGGACGGCTCCGCCGCAGCCACGGTGCAGGCCACGCCTCGCCGTCTGCTGCGCCGCGTCACCGTCACCGCGCCCGATGACATGACTGCATTCGCGCGTACCTCCGGCGACTTCAATCCGATCCACACCTCCACGCGCGGCGCCCGCATCTCCGGGCTCGCCGCCCCGCTGGTGCACGGCATGTGGCTGTCCGCCACCGCCCAGCACGTCGTCCAGGCGCTGGACGACAAGGGGGCTCACTACGAGATCGCAGGTTGGACCTACAACATGTACGGCATGGTGCAGCTTGACGACAAGGTGGAGATCTCCATCGAGCGCGTCGGCAAGGTCGAGCACGGCGGCATGGCATTCGAAGTGACCTGCCGCATCGACGGTCAGCTGGTCTCGCGCGGCACTGCGCTGGTTCGCGCGCCGAAGTCCGCGTTCGTCTACCCCGGCCAGGGCATCCAGAAACAGGGTATGGTGCTTGACGAGCGTGCCAAGTCGCCCGCCGCCCGCAGCGTGTGGGAGCGCGCCGACAAGCTGACCCGCTCCAAGCTGGGCTTCTCGATCCTCGCGGTCGTGCGCGACAACCCGAAGGAGCTCACCGCCAACGGCGTGACCTACCGTCACCCGGACGGCCTGCTCAACCTCACCCAGTTCACGCAGGTGGCGCTCGCCACGGTGGCCTACGCCCAGACCGCGCGTCTGCGCGAGGCCGGCTCCGACATCTGGCCGGCGTACTTCGCGGGCCACTCGCTCGGCGAGTACAACGCGCTGTCCGCGTTCGCCGACATCATCCCGCTGGAGACCGAGCTGGAACTGGTGTTCCACCGCGGCTCCACCATGCACCACCTGATCGAGCGCGACGCCCAGGGCCGCTCGAACTACCGCATGGGCGCGCTGCGTCCGAACCAGTTCGGCGTCAACGACGCGCACGTCAAGGAATACGTCGAGTCCGTCGCCAAGGCGTCCGGCGAGTTTCTGGAGATCGTGAACTACAACCTCGCCGGCCAGCAGTACGCGATCGCCGGCACGATCGCCGGCCTGAAGTATCTGCAGGCCGACGCGTCCCGCCGCGCCAAGGAATATGGCGGCAAGCCGCCGTTCATGCTGGTGCCGGGCATCGACGTGCCGTTCCACTCCACGCTGCTTCGCAAGGGCGTGCCGGAGTTCCGCGACAAACTCGACGCGCTGCTGCCGCAGTACATCGACTACCGTGGCCGTCTGGTCGACCGCTACATCCCGAACCTGGTGGCGTCCCCGTTCGAGATGACGAAGGAATTCGCCGCCAAGATCCTCGAAGTCGTGCCGTCCGAGCGCATCAAGGCCGCTCTGGACGACCCGGCAGTGTGGGACTCCTACGCCGCCGACGACCAGAAGCTCGGCCGTCTGCTGCTCACCGAACTGCTGTCGTGGCAGTTCGCGTCCCCCGTGCGCTGGATCGAGACCCAGGCGCTGCTGTTCAACCCCGCCAACCGCGGTGGTCTCGGCGTGGAGGAGTACGTGGAGGTCGGTCTCGGCAACTCGCCGACGCTCGCCAATCTCGGCTCCAAGACGCTGCGACTGCCCGATTTCTCGGGTTGTGACGTGACCGTGTACAACGTCGGCCGCGATGAGGGCCGTGTGTACATGACCGACTCTGATTCACTGGTGCCGGACGATGAGCCGGAGGAGACCGAGACCGCGGCGCCCGCTGCTGCTCCGGCTCCGGCTGCGCCCGCT
>OBXO01001195.1_pt1 | contig 13397 bp, 19 predicted proteins | sample 1501431 | NCBI WGS metagenome assembly OBXO01 (sample SAMEA2580163, study PRJEB22360) | human gut metagenome | biome: human gut; feature: human-associated habitat; material: faeces | place: Denmark | collected 2008/2010 | reverse complement strand
GAAACGGTATTCAGACTGATTCTGTGCTTCCCGCAGCAGATCTGTTCTGGAAACCGATACACAATACCAGTTCTGTTTATCTAAAAAAAGATAGAATTCATCATCCCCATTGGCTTCTATTTTACCATTATGTATTTTGCCAGCTGCATCTTTAGCCGAGTAATTATAAAGGATCATACCTGTCCCCCTAACTTTTTTCAGGTCCATAAAGTCTAATATAACGAACTTTTTCTATAACCATTTTCTTTGTATTTCTATTCGTTAATGTTACTGTTAACTTGCATACATTTCTTTCGGAAACGGTATCGGATTCTGAAAAAGTTTTAGAAATTTCAGCTTTTATCCCCAGCTTATTATTCATAAAATACTTTTCATCATACGCAAGTCCCGGAATAACTTTACAATCATCACCCAATTGTATTTCACGATTTTCTCCTGATTTATACAGGTAATAAATCGTGTCCGGACTACCCGGTTTTACTTCTACGGCTCCGGAATAAGTGATCTGTTCATCGATAGCTGTGATCACACTATTTGCTATCTGACTGGCATTGCTGGCACTGATCACGTTTTGATAAGATTTAAACCATTGAGGAAGTATCGCCGCTACAGTAGTAAAGAAAACAGCTACTAAAGTAACAGTCAGAATTACCTCTATTAGGGTAAACCCTTTCTTACTATCTGATTTTATACGCAATTTCATCTTCATGATCCGTCACCACTTTCAGACTCCGGAATCCTTTGAAACTTTGCCAGGACAGAATCTGTGGTACCTTCCAAATCACCGCTCAATGGTTTTACTAATTTTACCTTCGCACTTACCTCTGTCTGTTCTGCTAAACCGTTGTTTTTGGTAAGCTTAAAATTCAGATCAATATCCGTTTTCATTGTTTTTAAATTATTTCCAAGTTCCAGATCATTTACCTGGTGGTTCAGGTTTTTCTGAATGGCATTGTTTTTCACTAAAATGCGGTTCGCATTGGAAAATAAAACAGCAACCAAAACCATAGTCATTGCAAATAATGCCAAACTGGTAACTAATTCGATCATCGTTTCGCCCCGGTTATTCAAATAGATTCTCCGGCGGCTAAAGAAATATTTCACCTTATGAATCAGATTATTTCTTATCATTTGACACCACACCTTCGCATTTTAATAAAGTGTATTTTGTTTGACCCGGTAAACTCTTATCTTGTAAGTAGAATGATGTTATACTGTAGTCTCTGGATTTATAATTAATGATTGTCTGTGCCTTTACACGGTTCTTTTGCGTAACCGTTGAATCCCTTGTAAATTTAACCGATACATCAATTTCAGTTCCATTGCTGTCTTCCAGTTTATTGCTTAAATCCGCTTTCATACCGGAAGCTTCTGCATCTTCCCCTTCTAAACAGGAATCCAGATTAAAGGCTCCTTCTTGTATCATGCCATCCACAATCTCATATATGGAGTTTACATATTGAATGGCCTGTTCGTTGACCAGCTGCCCTCTTGAATTGTAGGTATTGGCGGACGCAGCTGCCAGCACGTTAAATCCAATTACAGCAAGTACCATGAAGATACAAATTGCCAGAAGCATAGATGCTCCTTTATTTTCTGCAAGCGTTTTTCTCACTTCTGGATCATCCTCTCCACTAAATTCTATTATCCTAATTATAGCACAGACACAAATTTAATCAACAAAAATTATGTTTAATTTCTGCAATTTTTTATATATTTTGACAATAATCGACAATGTTTATCGGGATCATCCATTTAATGGTAAGACTGAGTAAATAATGTGAAAACAATTATTAAACTTTGCAAATACATCATTTAATTTTACTTCTCAGACATCTCCTGCCCGCTCATATATATCATACTGCACCATTAACACCAGTACTACATCAAAATTAACAGAATAAAACAAAACTTTCGCACAAAAAGATGAAGCATCCTCAAAACGCTTCATCTTCATCCTTAAAATATCCGACTTCCAACCTGATATACCAGTACTGCCAGCCCCCATGCCAGCAACAGCTGGAATAAGACCATCTGTAATGTAAACTTCCAGGAATTCGTCTCTTTTTTTATGGTTGCCACTGTAGCTGCACAAGGCGTATACAAGAGGCAGAAAATCATAAGTGAATAAGCATTTACCATGCCAAACCCGGCACTTCCCAGATTGCCTGTGATCTGTGCCATTCCTGCAGCGGAGTTGGCATTTCCCACACCGAACAAAACGGCAAAACTGGATACTACTACTTCTTTTGCAGACAAACCTGCTATGAGGGAAACACCGATCTGCCACATTCCCAATCCGGCAGGTGCCAGAATTGGCTCAATCCACTTCCCGATCATGGCTCCAAAACTTAAGGATACATCTTCCACCATGCCGCTAAAGTTAAAGTTTAATATAAACCAGATTGCAATGGAGGCCACAAATATGGTAGTTCCTGCTTTTGTCAGATAATCCTTTACTTTTTCCCATACATATATAAATATTGTACGTGTATTAGGCATTTTATATTCCGGCAATTCGATCAGAAGAGACTGGCTTTTTCTCTTATTGGAATCCAGTTTATTCTTTATAAGGGCAATTACGATACCGATGACCATTCCGATCACATACATGGAAAATGCTGCCGCCATTGCATATTTGCCAAAGAACATATCTGCAAAGAGGACGTATATGGGCAGTCTTGCGGAGCATGACATAAATGGCGTAATCAGAATCGTCTTTTTCCGGTCTTCCTCCCGCTCTAACGCTCTGGTAGCCATGATTGCCGGAACGCTGCATCCGAATCCCAGAATCATTGGCAGAAATGCCTTCCCTGACAACCCCGCTTTTCCCATTAGCTTATCCATTACGTATGCCACACGAGCCATATATCCGCTGTCTTCTAAAATAGCTAGTGCCAGGAAAAGTATAAAAATGTTGGGAAGAAACGTGAGGATTCCGCCCACTCCTGCGATAATGCCGTCTACAACCAGGCTAATCAGCCAGTCCGCGGCTTTTATATTTAACAACAGTTGATGTACCCCATCGGAAAATGCGCCCAATCCAATTTCAAATACACCTTTTAATGCGTCGCCCACTACAAATGTCAGGAAAAATACAAGTGCCATAATCCCAAGAAATATGGGTACGCCCCATATGGGGTGTGTCAGTACTTCATCAATCCGATCCGTGGAAGCGGCCTTTTCATTTCGATAGAATAAACACTCTTCCATGACTTCTTCGATATAATCATATTTCTGATTAATGATTTCTTTTTCGTAACTGCGATCCACCACTTTATTCGTTTCTTCCAGATACTCAGTGATCAGTTCTTCATCTTTCTCCAGAAGTTTGATCGCCATCCATCGCTCATTATGAATTCCCGGGTGGTGCTTTTTCAATATTTCCTGAATCTTAACGATCTTTTCTTCAATATCCTCAGAATAATGGATTACCTGCTCATTGGGTCCTTCTTCGTAATGATGCTTTACTGCATGCATCAATACATCCAGTCCGGTTCGTTTTCGGGCTGAAACCGGCACAACCGGAATTGCACCTAATAATTCCGGCAAACGGTGCAGGTCGATTTCCATACCCCGCTCTTCCACAATATCCATCATATTCAGTGCCAGAATGACAGGTTTGCCAAGCTCCAGCAGCTGTGTGGTCAGATAGAGATTACGTTCCATCGCCGATGCATCCACGATATTAACAATGACATCGATATCTTCTTCCATAATACATTTTCTGGTTACTTTTTCCTCTATTGAGTAGGATGTGAGGCTATAAATACCAGGGGTATCAATGAGTTTAATATGCTGGCCTTTGTAATTTGTCTCGCCTTCCTTTCGCTCAACCGTAACGCCCGGCCAGTTTGCCACTTTAAGATTCGCACCGGTATATGCGTTGAATAAAGTGGTCTTCCCACAATTGGGATTTCCTACAAATGCCACATTAATTGTCTGTTTCATCTTGCTGCTCCTCTGCCTCAATCCCTGATGCAAATTCTCTTCCCAGTGCCCATTTTGTGCCGCGCACTTTGATGATCACTGCTCCGTTCTTTTTCATGTTCATGATTTTTACTTTTGTGCCTTCGAATATACCCAGTGCTTCCAGTCTTCTCGTAATACCTTCCTCCAGGTGAAGTCCTGCCACTACATAGGTATCCCCTATTTTTCCATCGGATAATATCATTTGTTTAACCTCTCACCGTAAATTGATTCCCTTCTTTTGCTTCTTCTTCCTGCTCTTTAAATTTAATCTGTCTGGAAACGCTCAGCGCCAGTGCCATCTCTGCCATCAGGAACATGACAGAGGTACCTCCGTAACTAACAAAAGGAAGGGTGATACCCGTTGTTGGAATCAGATTAATAACAACCGCTATATTTAATACTACCTGAATTGCTATATGGGCAAATATTCCGGTTGCAATCAGAGAACCTAACAAATCCGGTGCATTTTGTGCAATAAATAAAAGCCTGTATAATAGAAAAATAAATAATATTGTGAGCATTGCTGCACCAAAAACCCCTAGTTCTTCACATACAATTGAGAAAATCATATCATTCTGGGCTTCCGGCAGAGATCCTAATTTCTGAGCACTGTTGCCCAGTCCTTTTCCAAAAAGTCCTCCGGACCCAATGGCATACAATGCCTGCATTACCTGATACCCACCCAGACTGGAGTAGGTCTCCGGTTCTAACCACACCAGAATACGCTTAATTCGGAAACTATCTGAGTTCTGTACTGCTGATGCCAGGTAAGCAACCAGTAAGCCGATCACCGCAGCCACGCCGCAGCCGCTCACCACAAAAGGAAGTGTCTTGGGATGTGCAATAAAAATTAAGATTACCGTAATTCCGGCAATAATAATTGCCGTACTCAGGTTCTCTGTAAATAAATATGTAAATAAAGAAGTTGCGGCACCAAATCCCATTACAATCATAGGTGCCTTAAACCCTTTCATATTTTTTCCCAGCTTTACAATTAAAAAAGGAAGAAACAAGATAACTGCTAATTTGGCAAGCTCCGCCGGCTGAAAGGAAATAGGTCCCAGATAAATCCAGCGCCTTGCACCATTAATCGTTCTTCCCACAAACTTAGTAGCAATCAGTAAAATATTTGCAATAATATAAATAAAAAGTGCAAATTTTGCATAAACATGGTAATCAATCTGGGAGAACAGCAACACCACCACGAGACAGACTGCGCTGATGATTGCCTGCTTTCCAAAATAATACATGTCCGATCCAAACTCAATCTGAGCTTCATATGCACTGGTACTATACAACATAACCAATCCAAAACAGGTTAGCAGAATGACACTCGCTAAAAGGTTATAATCATAATAACGAAATTCTCCCCGTAATCTTTTTCTTATTGATTTTTTCTTTCTTGCCGGATAATTTCCTCTCCCTGCATTTCTTGTTTTCTGAACCATTTATAAACTCCTTAATTTCCTTGAGCGTGTCTGAAAAAATCTTTCCCCAATCTGCACGCTCTGCTATTCGTTCTACTTCCCCCAAATTCATGTTACATATCTACATATCCGCTATGCCGCATCCAGGCACAACAATCTGCATCTCCCGTTTTCAGGGCAAATTCCCTGCCTGGCAGCGCGTGCAGATGGTGAGTATGATTTCAAACAAGCTCTTATACTGTTTTACTTTTAGCCTATGGATTATAATACCACATTCCCCTGAAAATAGGAAGCGTGAATTCCCCTCATTTGAAAGGTTTTTAGCCATGGCTAACATTATTTTTGAAACAAACGTAAAAAGCGCTCTTCCATCTGCTTTTTACGCCGGGCAGTTTCTTCTTCCATCAGGATGTAGATGCCATTTCCGTCCACTTCCAGACAACTGCCCTCTCTGCAGTCAGGGGGAAGTTTTGCTAAAGGAATATTTATCATGGATTGATCTTCCGTTTCACATACGGCTACATTTTTTTCGATTCTGTCTATTACAATCATTTTATGCCTCCTCTTTTATATTTGGACATCCGCTATATGTATGCAATGTATTTTTTATTCTATCACATTTCATGATTATTTCAAACTTTATCCGTAATATGACACGTTTTTAAAGGTATTTCATAAGATAATATTGAAATTAAGATTAATGAATAAGGAGACTTTATGAATAATTGTACACCTTGTGATTATAAAACAACAAGACCTTGTACTTGCCTGGAAGATATGCCGGTAGCAATGGCTTACGTACCATGGCAAACATTTCAAGATAAGTTTGAACTGTGTAAAGCCCTTGAGGTAGGTACCATCTTCCCCGAACTTTGCAAACCATTTTGCGGAAAGAGAGGTTGCCGTTAATGAATAATTGTTCAAATTGGAGAAATGGAAACTTTAACAATATGAATCAGCGCCAGTCTTGCCAAAACATGTACAGACCGGACAACAGACCTCAGATGAGACCAGACTGTGGTTCACAGCGTCCCTGTCAGCCGCAAATGAAACCAGACTGCGGATGCCAACGCCCTGAAAAACCTCAGGTAAAACCAGATTGTGGATGCATACGTCCTGAAAGACCTCAGGTAAAACCGGACTGCGGATGCCAGCGTCCCTGCGAACCAGTAAAACCAGATTGCGGATGTCAGCGTCCCTGCCAGCCACCAGTGAAACCGGACTGCGGATGTCAGCGTCCTGAAAAACCTCAGGTAAAACCAGACTGTGGATGCCAGCGTCCCTGTGAACCAGTAAAACCAGACTGTGGATGCCAGCGTCCCTGTGAACCAGTGAAGCCAGATTGCGGATGCCAACGCCCGTGTCAGCCACCAGTGAAACCGGATTGTGGATGCCAGCGTCCGTGTCAGCCTCCAGTGAAACCGGATTGTGGATGCCAGCGCCCGTGTCAGCCTCCAATGAAACCGGATTGTGGATGTCAGCGCCCGTGTCAGCCTCCAATGAAACCGGATTGTGGATGCCAGCGCCCGTGTCAGCCTCAGATGAAGCCAGACTGCGGATGCCAGCGCCCATGCCAGCCTCCAGTAAAACCAGAGTGTAAGCCAGAACCTCCCTGCCCTAAAAAATCGCGGGAAGAATTAATGTGCTATATCAATGAAGTAAGTTTTGCTGTGAATGATATGATTCTGTATTTAGATACACACCCATGCGATGAAAAGGCATTGGCTTTTTGCAAAGAACATGTTAAAAAACGTGACAAAGCTTTAAGAGAATATGCTGCCCTTTACGGTCCGCTTACTATCGATACAACGGATGATGTGAAGAGCAAAACCTGGGAATGGGTAATGCAGCCATGGCCATGGGTAGATGGTCAGTAAGTATAATCAAATATTCCAGTGTATGATTAGCTTTTTGTCAGTTAAATCAAGGCTTTCCGAGACTTCGATAAAGTCAACAAAACGATTCGTTATCTCTTCCGTAAGGTTTTTTATGTCACAACATTTCTTTGCTATTGAACAGTAATCTTTTGTGCATTTATCCTCTTGATCGAACTTTGATTTCTCTTCTTCCACGCTGCGGAGTTCTTTTGAGTACCGCTCGATATCTCTTTCAAAATCTGCACTCATTTCTAAATACATTTCTTCGCTGATAATTCCTTTTACTTTATCCATGTAAAGTGACTTAAGCATACGTTTAGCTTCTTCGATTTTTGAGTTTAGAATCTTTAACTTTTTTAGTATTTCTTCCTTATAAAAGGCATCCAAATCGTTTAGCTGCAGGATCTCCGAAAGTTCTTGAATATTGTTTTTCTTTTCAATGACTTCCTTCACCAAATTTTGGATTCGCTGTAGAATAATTTCTTCTACCTCCTGTACGACTACTATATGAGGTGTACAAAAAGAGGATTTACTCTTTTTACTAAGCTGACATCTCATATACGTTCTAGTTTTTAGTTTGTTACGACCAGATGTGACGATAGTGTTACCGCACTGTGCACATTTCAGTTTTCCACTTAACGGACTTATAACTAATTGTTGCTTATCCCGGCGCACTCTGGATTTCAGACATTTTTGAATCAAATCAAAGTCAGTTTTACTTATTAACGGTTCGTGAGTGTTTTTTACAATGATCCAGTCACTTTTATTTACCGCCTGTATTTTTTTACTTTTGTAAGTAGCCTTTTTTGACTTCCCTTGTACGGTATGGCCTATGTATGTTTGATTCTCTAAAATTCTGCGTACCGTAGTGGGAGCCCATAGCCCGTATTCTTCACAATAATGATACTTTTGGCTCAGTTTATAAGTTAGACCTTGCTTTTTCTTATATATTGCAGGTGTGGGAATTTGGTCTTTCGATAATGTATCACATATGGATTCTACATTGTGACCATTTATAAAAAGCTTAAATATTCGTTTTACTACTTGTGCTGCATCTGGGTCAACAACTAGATGATTCTTATCCTTAGTATCTTTCATATATCCATATGGTGCAAAACTGCCTATAAACTGCCCCTCATTAATTTTTGTCTGAAATACTGCACGTATATTTTTGGACAGATCTTCACAATACCATTCATTTGTTAATCCATAGATCTGCCTTGCTTTTTTGTTAGATTCTATGGATGTATCAACTCCATCTACTACACCAATGAATCTGATTCCCATTTCGACAAAATCTTGATGGAGATAATGTTCTACGTGCTCCATATTTCTCGTGAACCTTGATTGTGATTTCGCTATGATCACGTTTATATTGCCCTCTCTGGCATCCCTTAATAATGCCTCAAAGCCAGGGCGGTCATCGTATAATCCTGAATAATCATCATCACAGTATACTTTATAAATAGGAAATCCCTTTTCTTTAGCATAATTTTCTAAAAGTTTCTTTTGGTTGATTATACTTTTACTTAAATCATCCTTGCATACTTTTCCTTCGTCTTCATCGGATAGTCTTACATATAATCCTGCTTTTTCCATGACAATTCCTCCAATTAAAAAAGCGGGCAAAATCTCATTGATATGATATAAGATATTGTCCACTTATTATATAGTTTTTTTCTGGATTATTGTCTTTTTTAGTATGTTCAGTATTTCATTATTTCTTTGTTTTTTACTTTCTGATTTGAAAATCTCTATTATTTTGAATTTTTCCATAAATGTATCCCCCCCAATAACAAATCTTACTAATAAATATTCTTACACGCTTGTACATTATTACTAAAATAATAGGCTGCTCCTATTATAGAGCAGCCACTAACATTTATTAATAATCATTATATTTGACGATTCTCATTCCCCAACTTCGGGTACTTTGTCCACCTGTTGCATCAATTTTATAATTAATTACCAGTTTTGAAAGAGCCGATGTTTTTCCGTATGAGTCCATACCGTACCATTTGGCTGCCTATCTCCAGCCATAGTATTGGTAACTTGTGTCTGATTATCAGTTATGCGCTGAGTAGGGCAATTACACCAAAATTAAAAATGCTAAGCGGATGGAATTTCCCATATTTTTCATGCCCACTAAAAAGTGGGTAATTTACAAATTTGATAATTTCTAATAAGCTACCATCATAAGACATGAAACGAAGGAGGTATTATGAACATCAAAAAAACAGCTTTAATGTGTACAGCAACTGTCCTTGGGGTAGTAATGCTTACCGGATGCCAAACAACAATTAAGGAGGAAGATAAAATGATTGTAACAAGTACTGGTATTGTAAATGGAGAAATTGAAAAGAAATACGGAAAATATGGGGATCAATTTAATGAAAATGGGATACCTACATATTCATTACCGTTTAAAATAGAAAATACACCTGAAGATACGATGTCTTATGCCATCGTACTTGAGGATAAGGATGCCTTTCCTGTAAGCGGTGGATTTTCTTGGATTCACTGGACAGCAGCCAATATTACCAGAACAGAAATTATGGAAAATGAAAGTCAAACAGCTACCGATTTTGTACAAGGTTTAAATAGCTGGACAAGTACGCAAGGCGGTAATCAAAGCAAAGAACTATCCTCTTTCTATGGTGGTATGGCTCCGCCTGACGCACCACATCTATATGAAATTCATGTGTACGCCTTAGATATCATGTTAAACCTTGAAAATGGCTTCTTGTATAATGACATGTATAAACAGATGGATGGGCATATTCTTGATCAGTATACATTGAAAGGAACATACAGCAACTAAATGCAAAGGAGGATTCCTGATGATTCAAAAAATAGACCATATGGTTATTACTGCGGAAAATATTTTCTCTACCGTTGAATTTTATGAAAAGCTTGGATTTATTCCAAAATACCGAGGTGAAAGATGCGAATTGTACGCAGGTGATTTTAAAATTAATGTTCATATTTTAGGAAAAGAACTTTCTCCCCATGCGAAAAATGTACAGACAGGCAGCGGCGATATTTGTTTTGAGATAAATGGGGATATTGAAGTCTTTCAAAAAGAGATTGAGAATAAAGGTTTGCAGGTTGAGGAAGGTGTTGTGGAAAGACATGGAGTTCGTGGCGTTATGAAATCGATCTATCTCCGTGATCCTGATGGAAATTTAGTTGAATTTTCCAGCTATGATTAATTTATATCTTGCAGTTTCAGTTGTTTTTCCACTATTTTGCATGATGGCTTTGGGATATTTTCTCAAAGCCATCGGTATATTCAATGACCTGTTTCTACAACAACTCAATGGTCTTTGTTTCAGGGTGTTTTTACCACTCGTACTTTTCATAAACATTTACCAAAGTGATTTTTTTGAATTGTTTTCAGCAAAGCTTATTCTATTTGCTGTTATTTTAGTAGTGGTTTCATTCATATCGTTAATGATTATCATACCAAAGATTGAACAAGAAAATAGCAATCGTGGTGTAATGATACAGGGGATTTTTCGCAGTAATTACATATTGTTTGGCGTCCCCATTGCCCAGACTTTATACGGAAATGAAAATACAGGAACCACCGCTATTTTGATTGCATTTATTATACCACTGTTTAATTTATTATCTGTAGTTGCACTTTCTATCTACTCAAAACAGAAACAAAGCAAAAAGCATGTGTTTACAGAAGTTATACATAATCCATTGATCATTGGTTCTGTTGTCGCTTTCTTTTTTGTTTTGACGAACATTAGATTGCCTATAATAATTGAGCATACTGTTACCGATATTTCAAAGGTGGCAACTCCACTTGCTTTAATCGTTCTTGGCGGCAGTTTTCAATTTAAGAGTATTGGCGAGTATAAAAAGCAGCTGTCTATTAGCGTGCTTGGCAAATTAATTATCTTGCCTGGTATTTTTATACCGATTGCGATTTTGTTTGGTTTCAAGAAAATAGAGCTTGCTGCACTGATGGCTCTATTTGCAAGTCCTACTGCTGTTTCAACATTTACGATGGCTCAAAACGCTAGAGCAAATTATAAATTATCAGGACAGATTGTAGTATTTGATTCTATATTATCAGTTGCCAGTATATTTCTATGGATTGTGGTACTGAAATATTATAATTTAATATAAGGGGGCGAACATTATGTTCCCCCTTGAAGGTGTTCTCCATATTGATAGGAATCACTATAGCTCATCAAAACCTCTACGTCGAATATACATTTTTACTGGTTCGATATTAAGAAAAAATAGTATAAAATATATGCTTTTCATCGGCATGAAGCAGAATAAAATAAATAGCAATAATACCATATGACAATATGTGATGCGTGATAGCATCATTCCAATATTCCGGATCAACATGGCGTCCCATTAAATGCGAAACAAATATATGATCCACTACGGTTTGTAAACTTAGAATCTGAAGCCACGCATATAAAATAAATTGATCTGAACCATCTGAGATTAGATATAATATTATTGCTATAACAGCATTTACAACACAACAATGCTTATATCCCATGTCGCACCAGTTGCGGAGTTTTACAAAAGCAAAGGCTCCTACACTACTCACTAGAGCGACTATAAAGATCATCATTTCAAAACTATATGCAATTATTTTCCAGATCATTGATGAGCCCCAATCCTATAATTTTTTAATATCATATCATATTAAAACTTTAATGGTTTATATATGTACTAAAAGGTAGATTTAAAGGTTCAAATTCGTTTATTATGTAATAAAGGTAACTCAATCTAGTAGTCCCGGTTCGTACCACAGATTGCCATTACAAGATGCAATACTTGCTTCATGTTAAACGGTACGGAGTAATAATTATACCCGTTGGAGGTTCTGACATTGCTCTATGATTTGTTTCCCTCTTATTCAAAATAATTCAGATCAATAATATCTGATATTCCTAACTGAGAAGAGATAAATTTTAATCCGGATCTTAACTGCTCACGGCTATAATTTTTAGCTAATAAAAAGTCATCACTTTGTTCATTTAAGTAAGTATAAAACAATAGCGCTTTCTCTAAAGCACGATCTTCTTTTCTTTCAATACTTTGATATATATCTTTTTCAACTTCACTAATTTCTCCAAGATCTACTTGACCATTTAGGGTTTGAAGATTTCTCTTATCTTCACTTTTTAAATCATTTGTATTAATATCTATTGGAAGTTCAGTATCTCTGTTAAAAACTAATTTGCTTAATGTCCTGATAACATCTCTATTTATACGCATTATATAATCTTGCTCGTACATTTAAGTTTCCTCCTCCTAATATATAAGTAATGGGTTATTGGCGGCACTTACAACATTTATGGCTTACACCGACCACAAGGGCTATACCCCTGACTCACCAAATCATTACTGCTACCATTATAAAATTTCTTATTAGATTCATTCATTTGCTTTACAGAAGAACAACTTGGATAATGGAATTTACCAGTATTTATGTTTATGATATAGTCCATACCCACTGGCTGCGCTTCCGTGACTGGTTCTGTCGCCTGAGTCTCAGGTATAGGATCTGTCTGCATTGTTTCTGTCTGGGCTGATTCTGTTTGTTGGCCGGCAGCCATGGACGTACTCGGATTGTTATTCCAGGTAATGCTATTACCATCACATGATGCAATAATTGTTCCTTGTTCATCGGTACGGAATACTTCTATATTTCTGGAAACCATTTTATCCATTGTTTTTTGATGTGGATATCCGTATTCATTATCTTTTCCACAAGAAATTACTGCATATTTGGGCTGTACAGTATCTAAAAAAGAATCTGTTGCAGAGGTATCGCTGCCATGATCCCCTAACTTTAATACGTCCGCCCGTAAATCTATATCAGTTTTTAGAATATCTTGTTCTGCCTCAGCTCCAGCATCTCCATACATAACAAAACTCTTCGACCCATTAGTAAGTTTTATTCCAACTGACCAATTATTATATTCGTCTCCATAATCATTATTAGGATCTGGTGATAAAATAGTAAATGTTGAATCTCCTATATAATATGTCTTCCCGACAACCGGAGCAATAACATTTAACCCCTTATTCTTTATGGCGGGTGCCACATACTCCAAAATCTTTTTTTGTAGGTCAG
>OBXO01001190.1_pt1 | contig 13470 bp, 13 predicted proteins | sample 1501431 | NCBI WGS metagenome assembly OBXO01 (sample SAMEA2580163, study PRJEB22360) | human gut metagenome | biome: human gut; feature: human-associated habitat; material: faeces | place: Denmark | collected 2008/2010 | reverse complement strand
TCAAGCTAACTCATAACTTATTTTTTCAATTTTCCTTCGACTTCTTTTTAAGTCGCTCTTTTTTTGTACTTTTTTCTATTTTTCACACTTCTGTTCTCCCACTAACTTCTTTTGCTTTTTGAAACATATAATTTCACAATTCCCCACAAATATTGAAATGACTCAAACTTAAATATTGCAGAACAGCTAATATAAATAATAGCTCCTAATATTATCTGTAATACTAAAATAGTAATTTGATGTAATGGCAGGAATCGTAAAATATTCACACATCCGCCCATCAATACCGCTAATAATATTCCCGGCAGAATATCCTTCAGCTGTTCCCAATATCCATAATTTAACAATTTTCTATTAGGCCAAGCATTTATTATCTGGCTAAAAAGTGAACTTACCAATAAACTATATGCCATAGCCATGACACCAAACCACATTGTAGAAATCAATAATACCATTCCAATTGTCTTTTTTGCGATTTCAAGTTTTAAGAACAAATCACTTCGTCCCATTGCCTTGATGGCATTAAGATTTGCCGTGTGAATCGGATAAAACATATATGTTATGCAAAAGATACGCAAAAACGGCACACACGGAAGCCACTTTTCTGTTAATAGCAACTCTATTAAGACCGGAGCAACAAATGCCAATCCCATCATAAGTGGAGCCATAACATAAGTGCTAGTTTTAATTGCACGCCGAGTCATAACTTTGACTCTCTCTTTATCATCCTGTGCATCTGACATAACCGGAAGCAGAACACTATCAATAGAAGTATTGATATTTGTTACGATCAAATGAGGAAACTGATTTCCTTTATTATAAAACGCCAGATTAGCAGGTGTATACATCTTACCAGTAATAAGCTGTCGTAGATTATTGTAAACTGAATCCAAAACAGCAGACACTAGCAACTTCCATCCAAAAGAAAATAAACTCTTTAATCGTTCAAGAGAAAACACCCACTTCGGGCGCCACTTTACAGTGATCCATAGAATCAATGTGTCAATCGCTGCATTAGACAACTGTTGCGCAACAAGCGACCATGCTCCAAAGCCTAAATACGCCATAGTAATTCCAAGGACAGCCGAGAAAATCGTTCCACCAATAGTTGCATAAAAGAAGCGCTTAAACAGCATATTTCGAGAAACAAATGCTTGCTGAATATTCTTTACTCCAGAAATCACCAGCGTAAGACTGATTACTCTTATCAGAGAAACCAACTCTGGTTGTCTGTAGAATTGTGCTATGTAAGGAGCTAAAAAAAACATTCCCAAATAAAGAAGAACACAAACCGTAAAATTGAAGTAAAATACTGTTGAAAAATCAATGTCATCTGCGTTCTTTTTCTGAATCAATGCAGTACCAAGACCACTATCAACGAACACCTGAAGTATTGTAGTAAATACAGTAACTAACGCTACTGTTCCATATGCTTCTGGTGCAAGAAAGCGCGCTAAAACTATAGACACAATAAAAGATACACCTTGTGCACCACTACGTTCTGCAAAACGCCAAATTAAATTTGACATTGTTTTTTTCTTTATTGAATCACTTTTATTTTCTGTCATATATTTCTTTACTCACACCTTTCAACATCCCATCAACTCGCAAGACTATTTTTTATCATCAAAAACCATTTGCCATTTTTCTTTTATAGTATCCATACTTCTCATCTTATCAATCGCTGAAATATTCTGGTTTCTTTCCTCAGCGCCGATATAGCACAACTCACTTAGGGATGTAGCTTTTGCAATTTCATTAATTCCATGCATTGTAACCCCCATTGTTTTATAATGGTTCCACATTGCAGTTCCTTCTCTAACAAATACCTTTTTACCCAATTGTAAAAGGCTTGATATATTTCCCATCCCCTGCTGTCGGTTATTATTAAATACTCCTATATTGCAACTTGACAATAAGTTTAAATACTCATTTTTTCCCATGTATTCAGTTAATGGGACGAATTTATCTTTCAATTTCGAATATCCATAATCGATAATCTCCTTTTTGTACTCATCATCTCCATAAGATAAAGGAACCACCACAGTAAAACTCTCACCATCAAAATTTGCAAGCATATCAAATATTTTTCGATGCTGATTACTCTCTGTCGCAGAATTACCAACAATAATACGAATACTATCTTCAATTTTCCGCTCATTCCTAATCTTTTCAAAGTTGATCTGCTTGTTAGGATCTCCAGGCATTGGCGCAACAAAATGTCTGTTGTTTATATTAAAAATACGTTCTACTTCCTCATAATCCTTCTGAACTAAAGTGATTATTCCGGCACATTTCTGTAAACATCTTCTCTTAAATATGTATCTTATATATTTACGAATATGGAGCAAATTCACATTATCTTCATAGGGATAAAAATCACCACCCCATAAATGAATATACATTTTTTCAAAAACACTTTTAGAAAGTTTTAACAATGCTTTCTCTCCAGTAAAAAAACCAGATACAATGATTTTATCACATTGAAGAAGATTATTTTTGACGGCAACATTAGAAACTAATTCATCATAGCTTTTTATTGGAATTATGTCATCGCCTTCACTTGATAGGGTAAAACCATTATCATGAATAATAAATCTATGCTGCACATTACACATAATCTTCCGCATGAAGCTAATATAGCCATCTGTGAATTTATCACTAAATATTAAATGCACTATACATTTCATATACGATTCCTTTCTAATATGTACCTTAAATCATATCTTTATAAAATTCGTTAAAATTTTTCTTGGTAATTTTTCTTCTTATGACATCAATGACGCATTTAGGACTCGTAATGAAGGCGTACATAAAATACTTTATTGTATTCTTAGTTGATTTCATCTCCATACTTGTGGTAAATAAGCGTAAAATCAGCTTAGATTTCGCATACTTATTTTTTTTGTAATCATTTTTATATTTATCCAAAAGTAAAATGTAACTATCAAAACACTTTTTTAGATTTTTCGAAATTCTTTCGCCAGCATGAACTCGATAAAACAGGAGAGGTTCAGGAACGCCAACGATCAGATAATGTCGGCTTATGCGCAGCCACATCTCATAATCTTGTCTAGCTGGCATATCACAATCAAAAATACCAACTTTAGAAAAGCACTCTTTTTTTATTAACACTTGTGATGTAGATCCCACATAGTCATTAAACAGTTCCATTTCATGACTAATCGGCCGATCAAAAATCGACACCTCTCTGAAAGCTCCTAGCTTGTTCATATCTCCATCTTCAAAAGAGTATCCATCACAGAAAACCATTCCTATAGAATCATCCGTAAATAATGCCATTTGCTTTTCAATTTTTGTTTCTGCCCAAATATCATCGTCATCCAAAAACGCGACATATTGGCCTTTCGATTTCATAATACCTTGGTTTCTTGAAAACTGCGCTCCAGAATTCTTTTCGTTTTGTAAATATGTTACCTTCTGATTTTCACAGCATAGTTGTTTAAGTGCTTCTCCATATTCTGAACCCATACCGTTATCATCAACCAGAATTACTTCTATATTTTGATAAGTTTGATTCAAAACACTATCCAATGCCTCTTTTACGTACTTCTGTTCTCTCTTATATGTAGTTATTACTACACTAACTAATTTCTCATTCATTTGTTCTTAAACTCCTTAATTCAAATATATACTATATGGAAAAAGATTTGCACTATTGGTAAACACCAAAAGATAGAACATATATATTGCGAATATTGCTATCAACACGCCATATATTTTCCTATTTTTTGTTTGTTTGATCGCAGTTCCCCAGAACACCGGTTCAAACATTAAATAATACAATCCTGTTCTACCAACAAACGAAAAAAACATACTTAATGCTTCAAATGATAAGCCAATTAGGACATACGTTACTAAAGATTTATCAAATGTATATTTATTAGACATTGTCCGGTGATTCTGACTAATAATCACTTTAATATTTAATTTGTTAAACAAAATAGTTGCAATAGTTACAAACAATCTATAGAAAAAAACGACATTTATATTTGAAATAGTTTGCGAAGAATACGCATCAATATCATTTACCAGATAACGAGCTACATAAAGTACGCTGCCAATAATCACACATATAAATGGAATGGCAAAAATCTTTTTTTGATTTTTTGACATAGAAAACCATAAGTTTATCAATATATACGCTATCGACAGTAAAGCTGTCCTATGAAAGGTAAATGCTATCAATAAAAATAAAAGAAATTTATGATATTTATTCTCCTTTAAATATCTAGTTCCATAAAACACAAGTGCAACGGCCATCGCCTGTCTCATAATATTCATTGTATTTCCATAAAAAATACACAAATACAAAAATACCATGAAGTCAAATCTTGCTTCATTTTTAAAATCCCATAATCTTACGAGAATAAAACTATTTGTAATAAAAGCGCAGAAAACAAACAACCATTGTGGATTATGGGTATAATCCATGATTATATTCGCTATAAATCTAAACCCTTCTTCTTCAAAACGCCAATCATAAGGAAATCCACACTCAATATCACTATAATACGATAGCGTATCAACTCCTACAGTTCTTGCTCGAAAACCAGAAAGGATTGTTAGTAGTATGATGAGAAGCCATAAATATGACTTCTTTTTAGTTCTATTTGCCAAATATGCCATTGCTAAAGCAATTAGCATTGCAACAATATAAAAAAGTTCAGACATTTAGGCTCCTTTCTTTTTTATACAATTTTTTACTATTTTCGTATATAGCACATTAAATAGCCATGAAAGAAATACTGTTACAAAAGAAAAAATACTCAATGTAAGCAATTTACTCTCTATCATTATCGAACTGTAATTATGTACTAAGAACAATTCATAAGAGATAGATCCTACAAATATCAGAACAGTATTATTGAACATTCTTTTACATTGTACCGTTAACGATATAGCAAAAAAAGCAAGAGGTGCTGTTGTTAACAAAGAAAGTATATTAGAAATAAAAATCGGTAGCATTTTCACAATTTGTAAATTTGTTATACCTAAAAAAAGCACTCCAATAACTCCTTGTATAATCATAAACAATGGATTTGAAAAGAGCTGCTCTGCTTCTTTTTTCTTATTTGCTATAATAACGCCAGACAAGAACGTAAACATTTGGCGTGCCCTTAAAAAAGGAGCCTCTGATGACACAAAAAAAACAGAATCTATAATAAACCAAATAGCAAAAGATACTGCAAGATAATTTATTCTCTTAACATTTTCCCGAAAGAAAAATGTTATCAAAAAATAAACCACATAGCATATAATAATATAGTTCATGAACCACTGAGTTCGGAATGTCAAAATATCTACTATGCCACTCACAGAAACACTACCAACTGTCCACAACCCAATGAACGATACTAAATAAAAAGGAAGGATTGTGTTAATAATTCTTTTTTCCCAGAATCCCTTTAAACCATTCTTCATTGCAGACATCTCTAAGCCATAACCTGAACATATCAAAAACAACGAGACTCCTATACCCGCTATCCACTGGATGCCACCTATTCCAATTCTCTTTCCTATATGTCCCCAAATAATTAATATAATCGCAATGCCTTTTAGTATTCCTGTATGTGTGAAATCCAAAAACCTGTACTGTTTAATTTGGCGAACATACCCCACCAAGATAACAAACAATAGCACAAATGAATATGCGCCAAAAACAATCCATTTACTCATATATACACCTCTAGCCAACATCAATTCGTAATCCAATCTATTCTTTCCGAGTTTTGCAAGAATAATGATTATTTACTCTCAATATCTTAACTTTTTCTTCCTTAAAATAGATGCCATATAAATTGGAAAAACCATCTTCAATTTTGCAAATCGCAAAATTATGAGAGAAGACTTATCCAATGCAGTTAAATTAATGTTGGAAAAATCGTACAGCTTTTCATATGCATCTATTCTATTTTTCATTTTACTAAGTGCTTCTAGCATCGTCTCACTGTTTGAAATTCTGTAGAGTGAAATGCACAATGCTCTAACTGCAAAACTATTTACAGTTGATTCATAAGTCTGATAGATATTTTTTTCCTGTAAATATCCCTTTATTGCCAAAACAACTTCGCTCCATGGATCCACATCACCTTTTTTATGCTGTCCCTCTGTACCTTTTACATAATGATAAATCGGTTTTTCTATAAATCCAAAGGAAGATGCTGCATTTAAAACCTTAAAGCTAAAAATCGCTTCTTCTCCAACATTGATGTCTAGAAACCCTGCTTCATTAACATCAAGCAGAGAGCTTTTTACTGCTTTTACCATCCCCCAAGGAAATTTTCCTGTCATTTGCATACATAACAAATCCTGTTTTGATGCATCTGAAAATTTTGATAAACACATTGTGTTTACTACTGCTCCATCTACTGTTTCCTCTATAACATCATAAAAAACAATATCCGCTCTTACCCCATTTATGCATTCCAAAAAATCATCATCCCAATAATCATCTGCATCGAGAAACGTTATATATTCTCCATGACTTTTGCATATTGCATGATTTCTTGCCGCACCTGGTCCGGCATTTTCCTGATGATAAACTTTTATTCTAGGCTCTCTTTGGGACAACTCTGTAAGGATACTCAACGAGTTATCTGTCGATCCATCATCTACTGCTATGAGTTCCCAATCTGAAAAAGTCTGATTTATAACACTGCCTATACTTTTATGCAATTTTTCCCCAGCATTAAAGACTGGAACTATTATTGAATATCTCATATTTTCCCGTTTCCTTTGAAAATTATCATATTGCATCTTTTTTTCAATGCAGATTTTCTATTAACTCGTCAACACAACTCTCAAATTGTTTGCAAAATGAAGCATTATTACTCTTCATTTCAGAAGGCATCTCCGCAACAGTTTCATCGTAATGTGAAATAATTCCGCCGAGATCACCAATTTCTACAACCGGAATAATTGTACCCATTCTTTCTGCAACCGCTCTTGCAAAATCCACTTGATGATCATTGACATGTTCATCATATTTTTTTTGCCTTGGAACTACAATAGGTGTTTTTCCGATTTGTAATGGCATAATAAAACTTGCAGGACCACCATGGGTAATTACGATTCTTGCGTCTGCCACATTCTGCACCATTTCTTTATATGGAAGCAATTTGCTCCATTTGCAAAACTTAGGCTCATAAGTACTAAAACCAGTTTGTATGATTACTTCTTCGCTAATGATTCCATCACGCTTTAAATTATCTATGCATTCAACCAGTCTATTAAATTGCTGTTCGTGCGTCCCAACTGTAACAAATATCATATACCTCTACCTCTCATCTAAAAAATACTTCCCAGATTAACAGCTTTTGGATACACCTTTTTCTCTTCTTCCCATTGAACAATAAATTTATCAACGATTGGATAGACCATTTTACCTGTTAATGTTGGTTTATCAATACGATCAAAAACCTCGATATAAATCAGCTTGGTACCAAACAGTTTTCCTAAATAGAAGAATGGAACAGCAACTGCTGCACCTGAAGAAATAATTAAGTCTGGTTTTTCTTTTTTCAGAACTTTCAATGCTACAAACGTATTTCGAATTAAGTTCTTAATATTTCTATTTGTAGGAAAATAGCATGGATACATTCTTTCACTTTCCAAAAGGCTACGAGCATCCTCTTTGTCAAAGGTAACCCAAAATCTCTCCTTGTTTTCCCAAAATGGTTTTAGCATATACAAATGTGTCAAATGCCCTCCACTTGAACCAACTAAACAAACTTTCATTTTTTCCACCTCACTTTAATCCCTTCTAAATAAATCTCTCGTATATACCTTATCTTCTATATCATTTAGACATTCATCATATCTATTCGCAATAATTGCATCGCTTTGTTTTTTAAATGAATCTAAATCATTTACAATTTCACTTCCGAAAAATGTTTCGCCATCTTTTAAAGTTGGTTCAAAGATTATCACTTTAGCACCCTTTGCTTTAATTCTTTTCATAACACCTTGAATAGACGATTGCCTAAAATTATCACTATTTGATTTCATAGTTAATCTATAAACACCAACAGTGATTTCTTTTTCATTAGCTGAATCATATTCATTGTTATCTTGATAACTATAATAACCGGCTTTTTCTAATACTCTATCAGCAATAAAGTCTTTTCTTGTTCTATTAGATTCAACAATCGCAGACATCATATTTTGTGGTACATCTTCATAGTTTGCTAATAATTGTTTTGTATCTTTAGGCAAACAATATCCACCATATCCAAATGATGGATTATTATAATGTGTACCAATACGAGGATCCAAACATACCCCATTTATAATTTGTTGAGTATCTAAACCTTTCATTTCAGCATATGTGTCTAACTCATTGAAATAAGATACACGTAAAGCCAAGTAAGTATTAGCAAATAATTTTACAGCTTCGGCTTCAGTAAATCCCATAAATAGTGTGTCTATATCTTCTTTAATAGCCCCTTCTTGAAGCAGTTCAGCAAATACATGAGCAACTTCAAGTAGTCTTTCATCATTCATATCAGTTCCAACAATAATTCTTGAGGGATATAAGTTATCATACAACGCCTTAGATTCTCTCAAGAATTCTGGAGAGAAAATAATATTTTTACTTCCAGTCTTTTCTCTAATGCTTTTTGTATACCCAACAGGGATTGTTGATTTAATAACCATAATAGCTTCAGGGTTGATCTCCATTACTAATTTGATTACTGATTCAACTGCGCTTGTATCAAAGAAGTTCTTCTTTGAATCATAGTTAGTTGGTGCAGCAATAACTACAAATTTTGCATCCTTATATGCTTCGTTTGCATCTAATGTAGCTGTTAAGTTTAACTCTTTTTCAGCTAAATATTTTTCAATGTAATCATCTTGGATAGGTGATTTCTTATTGTTAATTAATTCTACTTTTTCTGGAATAATATCAACTGCAACTACCTCGTGATGTTGTGCCAGTAATATAGCAATGCTTAATCCTACGTATCCTGTTCCTGCTACTGCTATTTTCATAACCTCATCTTATTCTCCTTTATTATAATAATACCCATACTGCTTATTAGAAGGATCTTCTACCTTAGTTAAGACACAACCTAATACATTAACTCCATTACGCTTTAATTGTACAAGTGCATCTTTCGCTTCCTTTTTGTTGGTATCCTTAGCAGAACAAACAAAGAGGGTACCATCACTCACAGAAGCAACCGGAATGGCATCGGATACTGCGCTGATTGGCGGACAATCAATAATAATGAAGCCGAATTCTTTTTTTAATTCCTCAATTAATCGCTTAAATCGCTTACTGGATAATAATTCCTGCGGATTAGGGACCTTAGATCCGGAAGTTAAAAGATATAATTTCCCGGCACTTGTATCCTTTTTATAACGTTTAAAATATGTTTCATCTTCAATATCAATTTTATCTTTATAGCTTAGCAACAAATTGCTTAAACCTACTTTATTGGTTGTATTAAAAAATTTGTGTTGCACCGGCTTTCGTAAATCGCAATCAATTAACAATACCTTTTCATATTTATCAGAACAAATAATCGCTAAATTACTTGATACACTGCTTTTTCCTTCATTTGGTGTTGTCGATGTAACATTGACAACCTGCACCTTATTTTCAATAGAAGAAAACTCAATGTTTGTTCGCAGTTGTCGATAAATTTCTGAATAATCAAACTGATTTCCTCTTCTGCTTTTTGATGCACTTTTTGTATTTTTATCAACTACAATTCGTCTACTCATACCTTACCTCTTTCTAAACAAATTTTGAAAAAAAGATCTTTTCTTCAAAACATTTGTTGTTCTTACTTCTATGTTCTTAACGATATTTTTCGGATTCTCACAACAAAGAATAGCGGCATTTTCCTCGCCGTATTCCTTTGCCAATAGCTCATATACATCAGAAAGCATGCACTTTCTAGGTCCATCATCATGATGGGTATCAGTGGCAACAACATGTGCCAAATTATGCTCAATGAGCGCAAATGCATTTTTCTGCGAGCTACTTCCTTTTTTCGCAAAAAAACTTGTACGATTGACTTGAATAATTGCACCCATATCTACCCATTGCTGTACTCTTTCCAAATCCATTCCATCATGAAAGTATCTTTCTACATGAGCAATTACCGGTGTAAAGCCTCGCAGCTTAATTTCATAAAGAATATCCTCCACATCTTCATTGCTCTTGATATTTTTACGCACATCAAATTCCACTAACACATAGTTTCCTTCAGCAAGCGGGTGAAATAAACCTTGATCGAACATTTCAAGATAATCGTCATTCAAGAAGATTTCCGAACCCAAATAGATTTGAATTCCCATCTCTTTACCTAATTCTATCAACTCATATTGGCGCTTTGTAATTTCATCGAAGTCCTCTTTTGAGAACCTTCCGGGAATATAATGCGGAGTCGATACAATGATTTCTATCCCATCTTCTTTCGCTCTGGTTAAACAAGCCTTAGCTTCTTCGAAACTTTGAACACCATCATCAACATTCCATGCTGAATGATTATGAATATCAACAAATCCTTTCATACTAATCCTCAAAATACGGAATCTCGGCTAATACCGGAATTTCCAAAAATTGCTCTGCTTCACTCTTATTCTTTAATCGCTTATCCAATAAAACTGCTAAAAAGATATATCCGCAAGACAATACAAAGCCTCCTGCAGCTCCGATTATCGCATTTTTCACGATACTAGGTGAAACCGGTCCTTCCGGAACCTTTGCATAATCAATAATCGTAATATTCTTTAGATTTAATATTTCAAGCATCATTTCTGTAAATGTAGAAACAGTTGTGTCTACAATATCCTTTGATTTTTGCGGATCTTTTGTTATAGCACTGATACGAATGATTTGTGTTTCCGCATCATTACTTACAGAAATAGAGCTTGCTACCTCATCATACGAAAGCTTTAGAGTATCCGCTACCTTTTGCAACACGCTATTTCCCTTAAGGATAGACAAGCAGTTGTTTACTAACTGATTGTTTCCGCTAATAGAATTCGCATCAACGGTTCCGGTCGTTTCATTCACTTTCGGGGTTAAATAAATGGTTGCCTCGCTCTTATATTTCTTATCAATAAAAAAGATCGTAAAAACAGAAACAAGTAAGCATAACGAAAAAGTAGAAATTACGATCAAGCGCCAACGCTTTTTCAACTCTCTGAAAAATTGACCTAAATCAATTTCCAGTTCTTCTTTTTCTTTTTCTTCGGTTATATAGTTATCGTTCATCATCATTCTCCTTTATTTTATCATTCTACAATCGGCTGGTCTTCAACTCCGCCGCTGCCACCGTTTTCTTCCGACTGTCCTTCAGTATTGCCTTGATTTGAAGGCGGATTGATATTGTTATTGCTTTCGGGTGCTTGCCCTTGATTTTCAGGCGGCACAACCGTATTCCCCTGTGGTTCGCCAATATTATCATAAGCTGCTGCATACACATAAGAAATCGTAATCGTTTTTGTTGAAGTATTTCCACTTGTATCCTTTGCGATTAACTCGTATGTGTAGGTTGCAGACTCATATGGAAGATAATCAATCCATGGCTCTATTTCCACACTGCCTTCAAACGCGTCTGTCGCATGAGCTTCTACCATCGCCATAACCTCATCTATCGTTGAATAATCATTTACCTCAAAAGTAAAGCTATCCGCTGCGATAGATATTTGAGGCGCTTGCGTATCTTTAACTTCTACCTGAATCTTTTGTTCAAGACCTTGATAAATTGCTTTGATCGTATAGCGTCCTAATTTCGAAGAATCGACATTCGATACATCTAATTTTATATCCGCTAAGATAGACTTATTTCCTTTATAATAAAAAGCAGGATCCTTGCTTACCTTACTCCCTGCTTCTATGATCAACGGATTTTCCTTCAAACGCAGCTTTGAAAATGCTTCCTTCGCATTTGGCAGCTTAGAAGCATACTGCTTATCATCAACACGCTGCAAACGGAAATAACCCACCCCACACATAACAACTACACAAAAAAGAGTCGCAAAGATGACTGTTTTCTCTGCCTTCGATAATTTCATACTACATGGCTCCTTTTTTAAATATTACACTTTTTACGGTTTTATACACAATGGTCAGATCCAGCCAAACATTCCAATTTCTATAATAGTAGTCATCTAAAACCAAGCGTTCTTTAAATGACAAATCACTTCTGCCATGTGCCTGCCACATTCCGGTTATTCCCGGTTTGCACTTTATAACAGATTTATAATAAATACTCATATCTTCTTTCTCCCTAAAAAGATATGGGCGTGGACCAACCAAACTCATATTTCCCATCAAGACATTGATAAATTGTGGGAACTCATCAATACTTGTACGACGTATAAAATGACCGATCTTGGTAATTCTCGGATCATTCACCAGCTTTTTATTCGTCAGATATTCAATGCGAATATCCTCATTTTCCTTCATCAATCGCTCCAGCTCTGCTTCCGCATTCGGAATCATAGAACGATATTTATAAATACGAATTTTCTTTCCATCTTTTCCGATCCTATCTTGCGTAAAGAAAATCGAAGCATGATCACCATTTTTCAAGGAAATCACTTTAATGATGACAGACAACGGTATTAAGGAAAGAACTCCCAAAATACCTCCAATAATGTCAATGATTCGCTTAATGATCTTACCGATAACATGTGTTTTCGTTTGCGACGAAGTAACCACTAGCTTACCATCAAAATCGGCAATTGTTGAATCAAAGGTCATCATACCATTTACTCGCGGCATATATTTTACAATCGGAACCTTGTCAAATAAATCCATTATAATCCGCTGCATTTGCGACTTAGATGAATCCGGAATTGCCAGCATAACTGAATTAATACGATATTTTTCAATAACTTCATCTAGTAGTTTATAATCAACAACCTCAACATCTTCTACACGGCATGCTTGATGATAATTTTCAAATCCCTCCACGTGATTAATATCGACACATGCCAATACATTCATCATCGCAAAGCGATTTTCTCGTGTGATTTTCACAAAATCATTGGCATGCTTACCAATACCAATAACCAACACCCGATCGGCAACATATTTTCTGAATATTACACGCATCGTTCGATTTAAAATAATATCGAAAACGATGATAAGCGCAGTGAGCGTAGCCAAATCGAAAATATTCTGTTGAAGAACATCGTTAAACAATACCTGCACAAGAAATAGCATTCCATTCGCTTGAATAATCATTTTCATTTCTTCCCATATCAAATGATTATCTTCCCGATATCGACTAAAAATAAACTGAAAAATATAATATAATACAATATAATGTTTTGCAAAATCTATATGAAACAGATACATGAGTCCGCCATAAACAAATCCCTCTAATAATATAATTGATAATAGCATTTTTTTCTTATTTGTCATATTTCTACCCCCCCCCCCCCGATTTTTGGGGAAAAAAAAGACCAGCTTCCTTAAGG
>OBXO01001184.1_pt1 | contig 13490 bp, 10 predicted proteins | sample 1501431 | NCBI WGS metagenome assembly OBXO01 (sample SAMEA2580163, study PRJEB22360) | human gut metagenome | biome: human gut; feature: human-associated habitat; material: faeces | place: Denmark | collected 2008/2010 | reverse complement strand
CATCGTAATCATCGCCGCCGGGGACCTTCGCCACATTCGCCCCCACGAGATCGGCAGTGGCGTTCTGACGGACCATATACGAATCGACTCCGGGCAGTTGGGCGATCCTGCGTACGTCAGCGGGACGCACCATGCCACCTCCGCGAGGCGTGAGCATGCTGCCCTGCAGGTTGCTGGCCAGCACGAACCCGCCGACCGCTTCCTTCTCGATTCGTCCGGCGGCCTGTTGAGCTGCTCGAGAAACCGCGATCGTGGATAGCATGCTCGCTGTTATGATGGTCAATACTATGAGGAGCACTATGGTTCGCACTCGTTTTCTGAGCACATAGCGCACCGACCGTGCAACGAACGTCATCAATACCTCCTGTGGGCCTTGGGCTTTTCGCCCAAAATGCGAAACATGCCGCGTTTCGCCGGTTAGTTAGCCGCGACAATACATGATGCACCTCAAGATACGGGTAGATATACGCCTTGGGCGAAAGACGGAACAGCGGCGAATGTCGGTTATTCTGGATTTTGGTCCATCTCGGGGCGCGTCGATGCGTCGGCCCGCGAGGAATCAGCGCTCGCGCCTCGCCTTCGAGGCGGCGAACACGAGGAGCGGCAGGGCGGCGAACGCATAGTTCTCACATTGGATGTACAGGTATGCGACCAGGACGAGCCAGCAGATGACGGTCTTGTGCCAGACGCCGGATTCGCCCGAACCCGCGCCGGCAACGCCATCACCACTATTACCCCCCGGCAACATCAGCAACGTCGGCGACACAGACACCGTGCGCCAGCCCGTCGGACGATGCGCCATCCGCACCGCCACGGCGTGCCGTCCGCCCGTGCGTCATGCAGACCAACGAGGAGCCGATCAGCATGGCCAGTCCGATCAAGCCCTCTACTTCGATGTGGCCGCTAAATGTCTTACGCTCCCTTCGTGAGAGCATTGATAAATGAAAACGGCAGCCTATGAATCGAGTAGGATGCCGTGCTGATAGTGTCCGCCGACGATGATGAGGATTTCGGAATATACGGATCACTTAATTCTAATGATTTTCTGCGCTTTATCGTTCTTTGAAGTAGGTGAAGAGATGTCGTTCTTTGATGTGGAGGGCGGTGATGGTGGTGGCGAGTAGGTAGGCGGTGTTGGTGGTGATGGTGGTTTGTATGGCGTTGAGGGTGATGGCGGTTCGGTCGGTGGTGTCGATGAGGAGTCTGGCGGCGGTCATGTCGATGGGCAGGCTGATGGCGGTGGCGAGCAGGATGGTGATGCCGGTTTCGATGATGATCTGCGTGGCGAGTGCGGGTTTGGGTACGCCGCAATGCAGTGCGGAGGCGATTTCGAGCCGTCGGCCGCGTATGAGCAGGTATCCGATGGCGAGGGCGATGAGTGCGCCGCAGGCGGGCAGGATGCGTGTGGAGCGTTGCCGGTAGAGGGTTTGTCCGTCGAAGCCGTCGCCTTTGGTGGTGTTGAGCTGGCCGAGGGTGGGTGCATCGTCGCCGGTGGTTTTCGCGTTCGGGGTGAGGGTGGACCATAGGGCGTTGCGGGTCCGGTCGGTTTGCGGCCAGGTCTTGGCCCAGCAGGCGTCGAACGTGCCGGTGGCGGGTGTTTCCTCCATGAGCGCGTACGCGTATCCGGGGGTGCGTCCGTCGTCGGGGTATTGGTAGATGCCTTTGACGCGCGCGGTGCGCCCGTCGGCGAGGCCGATCGTGCCGCCGGTGGAGGTGCCGAGCGTTTCGGCGACTTGTTGGGATGCGATCAGCCCGGTCGTGTTCGGGTCCTGTTTGGTGTCGAGGAGTTTGGCCAGGCCGGGGGTGATCTGGTAGAGGGGCGTGGTGGTGTCGGGCAGGGCCGCGAGGGTGAGCGGGTCCGTAGTGCGGATCGCTCCGGCGGCCTGGACGTTCGTGAGGCTGGTGAGTCGTTCGCAGGATGCCGCGTCGATGCCGTCGGGCGCGTTGAGTACGAGGATGTCGGCTCCGGATTGCCGGTATGCGCTTGCCTGGTCGAGGATGGTTGAGCCGGCGGCGATGTCCATGACGCCCATGCCGGCGGCGGTCAGGGCCAAGGCGAGGACGGCCGGAGCGAGGCGGGATGCGCCGCTGGTGATGGAGCGCCATGCCTCGGAGATGACGGCGGTTGCTTTCATCGTGGTGTGGTTCATTGGTAGTTCTTCAAATCGATGATGTCGGTGCACGCGTCGCGCGTGTTCGGGTCGTGGGTGGAGACCACGACGATCGTGTCGTTGCGGGCGATACGGGAGAGGGATTCGCTGACCGTGGCCGCAGTGTGCATGTCGAGCTGGGCGGTGGGCTCGTCCACGAGCATGAGCGAGGGCTGGGCCGCGAACGCGCGGGCGAGCATGAGGCGCTGGGCCTCTCCGCCGGACAGTTCCGCGAACCTGCGGTCGGCGACCCGGGCCAGGTTGAACCGGTCCATGAGCGTGCGCGCCTGTTCCTCGGCCTCGCAGCGCGGGAGCCCCTTGGCGAGCAGGGGCAGGCTGACGTGGTCGATCGCGGTGCGTTGGGCCACGCCGTGCGGGTTCTGGAAAATCCAGCGCATCGAGTCGATTCCCTGCCGGGTCACTTGGCCTTCGGCGGGCGTGGTCCAGCCGGCGATGATGCCGAGCAGCGTGGACTTGCCCGCGCCGTTCGGCCCGGTCAGCGCGTACACGTGCCCGGGCACGAGGCTCGCGGTCAGATCGTGGAACAGGAGCGGACCGTCGGCGTACCGGTGGCCGACGTGGTCGAGGTCAACGCGCATCGCACACCGCCTGTCCCGGATCGGCCTTGATGCTCGCGGGCGCCTTGCCGTCGATCGTGACCAGCGTGCGGCCCAATGAGCTGCCGGCCACGTGCGCCTTGACGCTTGTGCCGTCGGTCGCCACTACGCATCCGTCGCTGCCCTTGAGCCCGGTGAGCGCGGACGCTGGCACCGAGTACACGCCGATCGGCTTTTTGAGCTTGTAGGTCACGGTCACGCTCGTGACGTCCTCGCCGTCCTTGTGCGCGCCCGTGTACGTGGACCATCCCGCCATCGCCTGCAACGCGGCCGTGTCCGATACGATGCCGTCGTCGCCGATGGGATAGTCCCTGCCGTTGATTTCGACCACGCGATCGCCTTGGATGCGGCCGTCCGGCAGGGACGCGGCCTTGACCGACGCGACCCCGGCCAGACTGCGGAACGCGGGCGAATCCGTCGAATCGCCGGTCACGGTCGAACCCAGCGACGCCGCGCATGACACGCTCATCGTCTGCGCGGGCAGCCACACCGCCAACGCGCGGGAGAACGCGCCCTGCTGGACTCGGGCCGCCGCCGTGGCCGTGCCGGCGTTCGCCGCGTACAGGCGCCGCCACGCGTCCCACGTGGCCCAGTCGAACACGCCCGACCGGGAGCCGCCGTAGCCGAGCGCGGCCAGCTCGTTCTGCAACGCTGTCACGTCGTCGCCCTTGTCCCCGTACGCCAGATCGCGGTACAGGGGAGTGTCCGTGTGCAGGCTCACCAGAGGCGTGCCATCCACGTCGTACTCGCGTGAGCCCGAACGCACCACGCCGTCCGCGGGGCACGACGCGAACGTGACCCGGCCCGACACCGGGAACGCGACCCCACCGGCCGGCGACGCCGTCACGTCCACGTTTAGGGAACGCACGTCGTCGAACTCCTCCGACCCCAACGCGAGATTTCTCGCATCCGAGGAATCCGACAGGGACGGCGGCGTCATCGTCCGCTCCAGCCCCACGGCCAGGCCCATGCCCGCCGCCAGACACGCGGCCATGCACGCCGCCACGAACCCCACGCCGTTCACCCGCCGACGCGTGCGGGCACTATTCTTCCCTGATCGAAACACGAGCAACACTTCCTCTACTTGCTCGGGTTCGCCAGGCACTGGGAGAACGCGTCCGACGACGTGTCCAGCTTCGACGACCCCTCGGGCTTGCCCATCTCGGTCAGGTAATCCTGCTTCGTGAACGAATCAGGCACCAGCTTGCGTCGTTTCAGGCAACCCACGACCAGTTCGATCTCGTCCGCGTTCGACGGGTTCTGCACCATTCGCTCGTACAGGTCGCGGATCTGCAGGTTCGTGCCCTTCGCGCACGCCATGCTGTCCTCGTTCGCCTTGGCCGAATCGTAATTATCGTCCGTGTTCATGTGTTCCTGCATCAACCCGGTGGACTGGTCCGTGTCGAACTCCACGTCGTCGCCCTTGGCGGCCATGCACTCCTGGTACTTCTCGTTCGCCTCGCGGTAATCCGACTCGCTGATCCTGCCGGCCTTGACCGCGCGCTCCAACACCCCGCGCTCGAAATCACTCGACGCCGACTGCAATGCCTGCTTCAACTCCGCCTCATACGACGACGATCCGGAAGACGACGAAGACGAGGAGGAGCCCCCATCTGATGCACCGGCATTCCCGGAACCCGGCATCGAACACGCCCCCAAACCCAACACCACTGACAACACACCGGCAGCCGCAACCACGCGCAACGCATCTTTTGACATATGTATTCCTTTCTTCATGTTCATCATGTTGTTTCCTTTCTTCTGTGAAAGAGGCCGCGACGGGGAAGTCCGTCCAGCCGGAGTCAAAGCTACGACGTGCACGGCTGGCAAGGCGGGTTTTGACCTGCCGCTGACTGAACCTGACCGATTCCTGACCAGGTTGGACGCGAATGCTATGGTGTGCGCATTGTTTCGCGAAGGGAGCTGGACGGATGAAGGTTCTGATTGTCGAAGACAACGCCAATCTCGCTGATGTGGTACGGATGGGACTCTCCATGGAAGGCATGGAGGCAAAAGCTGTTTACGATGGCCGGGATGCCCTGGAGGAACTGAATTCCGGGGAGTGGAACATGCTGATACTTGATCGCGATCTTCCCGGACTGCATGGTGACGAAATCGCTAAGAGGTTAAGCGAACGGCGTGATCCCATACACATTCTCATGTTGACCGCGGCATCTCAGACCGAGGACATAGTCCGCGGGCTTGATCTTGGGGCAGATGACTATTTAACGAAACCATTTGAATACGCCGAACTGCTGGCCAGAGTTAATGCGGTGCGTCGGCGTTTGAGCATGGTGAATGACATGGTCTACAACCGGGATGACTTTTCTGCGGACTTCAGAACGGGATCCATCACGGTTCGCGGTGCAGAACTAAAGTTTGGGAAACGAGAACTTGCCGTATTGAGGACGCTGATTGAGGCGCGAGGTGCGGTGATTAGTGCGGAATGTCTATATCGTGAGATTTGGCAGGATGATCACGCTCATACGAGAGGAATCGTCAAGACCACAATCTATGCGATTCGCACGAAAATCGGAATCACTGATTTCATTGAAACCGTTCCCGGACAAGGATATCGCATATCATGAAAAAGCCTGAATATCCTTCGTCGAATGGGAGCCATTCCAGCCATCCGAAACTGCGTTTACCGTTTCAGTGGTCTACAAGAAGAAGATTGGTCACCACGATCGTCATCGTGTTCTTCATGCTTACCGGAGTGGTGACCGCCATGACATATTATGTCGTGAACCGGCAACTGGAAACAGTGACCGTAAATAAATCTTTTACTCAGGCAGAAGATGCCGATGAACAACATAGTTTGAATTCGCAAGCCATTCCTCCTGACTCCGGTAAGGATTACGTTTCTGCCGGGTATGACTCCGGTAAGGATGCTTTAACGCTAACTATGGAACAAGGAGACATAAAATCCCGGGATCTGATATTGGCGGTAAGCATAGCCCCCATCATTGTTTTCGGCATATTATCTGGAGGAATAACTTGGATTATCGCCACTAGGACACAACGAAGAATCAATAGTGTGGCCTCTCAGATTATCGCGTCCGACGCTGGATTGGAAAGGCAACCTATCGTTATTCCATATGAAAACGACGAGGCGTACACTATTGCATCCGCATACAACCTCATGTTAAAGGATCTCAACAGCGCAATCAGTCGGGAAAAGGAATTTATCGCCGATGCGTCACATGAGTTAAAAAATCCACTTGCGGCCACTTCGGCCGCATTGGAGATTCCGCTGCACAACCAGCTTTTCGATGAGCGTTGCAGGCCTTTCGTCGAAAAGGCTTTGGCTTCAAATCATGCTGGGGTTGAAATCGTCAATCATCTGCTCGAATTGTCGAAAGTTCAGCAATTAAACCGAGCTGACCTTAGCCGAGTTAATGTAGCTGAGATCATTCGCAATGTTCTTCAGGAAAATATGGAACTTATCGGAGATAGAGTTCAAGTACATACCAATCTGGAGAATGCATATATCCTAGCCGATGGTCTGCTAATTAGACAGATGATTGCAAACCTTATTACGAATGCCATTCAGCATAATCGTGCGGCTCAACCACATGTATGGATAAACTTAGCCAACGACAGGCAATACGAAGGCGAGTCCTGCATTGCGATAGACATATCCAATACCGGCATGGATCTTTCCGATACGAGGATAGATGATTTCCTGTCACCTTTTAACAGAGGGGAGGATAATAGGATAAATACGCATGTGGGATCTGCATCACCTCATCACGGATTGGGTTTATCCATAGTGCAAGAGATTGTCGCTATGCATCATGGCCATTTGAGTCTGCAGGCGCGGCCGGAAGGTGGATTGAGAATCATAATTCTTTTACCTGACACGCTATAAGAATCGTAAGGTGACGGGAATGTTGCTGCACATGCCCGCCACCCCCCTATGCATTGCCCCTATTGCCGGGACATGTGCAGTCTACCAGTCATGGGTAAACTTCCACGCCGCCAATGCCTCTAACCCCGCCTTCCCGGGTTATGCTGTAGTAAAACCCTTTACTAAAGTTTGCGGGGAGGATGTCATGGCCACGCTCAAGGAAGTCGCGGGACGGGCCGGGGTGTCGCAGAGCACGGTGTCACGCTTGTTGAACGACCCGTCGTTCTCCATCAAGGAGGAGACGCGTCGGCGTGTGTTGCGCGTGTGCGAGGAGATGGGGTATCGCAACGTGTTCCGTCCCGCGATCGCGGTGTTGGATGCGCCTCCGTCCGGGGAGGAATTGCAGGACGCGTACTTCGCCGATCTGCGGAAGGTTCTTGCGGAGCGTGCGGAGTCGTTGGAATTGGACCAGCTCACGTTCATCCGGTCCATACACGAGTTGACGGAACGCGCAACGGAGTTTGATGGGTTCATCACCGTGGGAGCCACGGTGTTTCCCGAAGCGGACCTGCGAGCCCTGCATATGGTGCTCCCGCATGGCGTGTGCATCGACACGAATCCGGCGCCGCGCCTGTTCGACTCCGTGTGTCCCGATCTGTCGCAGACGATGCTGGACGCTTTGGACGCGATGATCGCGGCGGGCCGCAGTCGTATCGCGTTTCTCGGCGGCGTGGGCAGCATCATGGGCATGCATGACTATCCCGAGGACATTCGCGAGCTGTCGTTCCGTCAGTGGGCCGCGCATCTGGGATTGGAAACGGACGGATTGGTGTATTCGTCCGGCACGTTCACCGTGGAGAACGGCTATCGTCTCGCGGAGCAGTTGGTGGCTGACCATCGTGAGGCCGGCAGCATGCCCGATGGTTTGATCGTGGCCGCCGACGTGCTTGCGGTGGGGGCGTTGCAGGCGTTGAACGCACTGCGCGTGGAGGTTCCCGACGAGTTGGCCGTGGTGAGTGTGAACAACCAGTCGATCGCCCGGTACACGTCGCCGCCGCTGAGTTCGTATGCGATCGATCAAAGGGAGTTGGCCCGCATGGCGTTCTCCACCCTGATCGATGGGTTGAAGCATGAGCGGCGGGTGCGTCGGCACATCCTGCTGACGACCGAACTGGTGCCGCGCGCAAGCTTCGTTCCTCAGGCGTAAGACGTCGTCTCGAAGACGGGCGGCACCGGCGTCGATTTTGCTGGAAGGAGTTTACTCCACCTGGCGGCCGGCGCACCAGACGTGTTAGGCGGTCCAGTCGGTGGGGTCGAGATGGTGATCTGGCGGATGCAGCCGAGCTTGCTGGCGGCGAGGTCGGCGCCCGAGGCGTCGAGCATGCGGTTCACGAGTTCGGGCACCGGGTCCTTGAGGCAGTTCGGATCGTGTGCGCCCTTGCGCTTGAGGGCGAGGAACGGGCCTTCGAGGTGGCAGCCGAGGATGTCGGGGCGGGTTGCCATCTTCTCGCGCACGGTGCGGATGTTGCGGCAGATCACGTCCATCGGGTTGGTGATGAGCGAGAGGACCTGGCGGGTGGTGCCGTGGACCGCGTGGCCGGCGCGCTCGAACGCCTCCTCGCCGGTGCCGTCCGCGGCCGCAGCGCCCGTGGCCTCGATCGCCGCGTCGTAGGCGGGGCCGGCGGCGGCATGGTGGTGCATGCCGCCGCCCGTTGCCGGTCAGATGAGTTCGAGGTTCACGTCGAGGGTGAGCGGCCTGCCGGCGGGCAGCTGGTAGACCGTGTGGACGGGGGCTCCCCAGGAGTCGTCTCCGCCGACGCCCATCTGGGCCGCGAGCAGGCGCAGGTAGTTGTGGCGCGGTTCGGGCAGGTCCTCGTGGCGGCGCGCGGCCTCGATCATGTAGGTGTTCCAGGGCAGCAGGCTGGCCGTGAAGTGACGGTCGCCGCGTTGGGTGACGCGCAATCCGTGGCCTTGGATGTCGGTGGCTTCGAGCCAGCGGACGTCCTCGTGGCTGCCGGTTTCCTGCACCATGAGATACGGCGCCATGCTCGCCTTCGCGGTGGCGTCCCAGATGCCGAGCTTGCCGCCCTGCTTACGGTCGCGGTAGGTCTCCTCGGGGCCGGGGCCGTAGTAGCGCAGACGATCGTATTCGCCGGGCAGCTCCCATTCGATACCGAACGCGGGCAGACTGGCCATGTCAGTGGCGTTCCCGGGATATTCGACGGTCAGTTGCATACGCATATCGGAGTTGACATGGTAAGTGACGGACACGGGCGTGTGGTTCGGATCGGCAAGCTCGTACTGGTATTCCGCTACGAGACCGTCATCGCTTTCATGGATTTTCGTTTCGGTTACGATGGCGTATCGGCCGGCCGCGAACCATGCGGCACGGTCGAAACCGGAATGGTTACCGCGATCGTTGTCGGTCAATGGGCGGAACGTGACGAGTTCGGGGCGACGGATGACCATTTCCCGGTCGTCGCGCTTCCAGGAGACGATGCCTCCCTGAGTGCGTGACAGGAGGATTTCCTCGTCGTCGCGGCGGATGCCGGCGTTCCATCGGCTGAGCGTGCGAGTTGCGCGGCCGTCGTCGTCATGGCTGGTCTCGGTGATGTCCTGTTCGGGGTTGAGCGTGCCGGTGAGTTGGCCGAACGCGAGCTCGTAGCCGGCCGGCGCCCATGCGGTGGCTTCGGCGAGCAGGAGATCGACCTCGTAGGTGACTTCGCGCGTATCCCCGTCCGCGTCGATGTCCGGGAAGGCGATGTCATGGTGTTGGGTATCTCCTGCGGCCACGTCGAAACGGTAGTCGGCATGCCAGATCTCATGCCCGTCTTCGAGGAGCCGTGCGGCGAACACGTAGCCGTCGGTGCCGGCGAACAGGTTGCGGTTCTCGATGGTCACGCCGTGCCCGTCGGGGGCGAGCTTGACCGGCGAATACAGCTGCTTGACCTCCTGCGCCTTGGGGCTGGGCGTGCGGTCGGCGAACACGATGCCGTTGCCCACGAATTCGTAGTCGGTTGGACGGTCGCCCCATTCTCCGCCGACGCTGAGGCGTTCGCTCCCGTCGGGCAGACGCTGGACGAGCCCCTGGTCGATGTAATCCCAGATGAACCCGCCGGAGTAGCGCTCGTACCGTTCGAGGTCGATGAACTCGCTCAGACCGCCGCACGAGTTGCCCATGGCATGCATGTACTCACAGCTGACGAACGGCTTGCTCGCCTCGCCCCGTTCGTCGCCGTGTTCGAGCCAGTCTTGGATCTCGGCCGGCTTGGCGTACATACGGCTTTCGAAGTCGCTGATCCCGTCGTAGGCATGGTTCCAGTTGACACCTTCGTAGTGGACGGGACGACCCGGATCAAGTTGGTGCGCGTGCGCGCTCATGGCCTTGAGGACTTCGCCCGCGTAGGATTCGTTGCCCAGCGACCAGACGAGCACGCTGGGATGGTTGCGGTCGCGCAGGATCATGCTGTCCAGCCGGTCGATGCACGCGCCCAGCCAGGCCTCGTCGTCACCGGGGACGGAGGTTCCCACGGGGATGTCGCCGGGGCTGTTCCAGCTGCCATGGGTCTCCAGATTGGTCTCGTCGATCAGGTAGATGCCGTATTCGTCGCACAGCTCGTACCAGCGTGACTGGTTCGGATAGTGCGAGGTGCGCACCGCGTTGATGTTGTGGCGCTTCATGAAGCGGATGTCCCACAGCATGTCCTCTTCGGTGATGGCCCGGCCGCGCCGGCAGTCGAACTCGTGGCGGTTGACGCCGCGGAACACGAGGCGCTTGCCGTTGAGCTTGAGGATGCCGTCCTCGATGGCCACATGCCGGAAGCCGATGCGAGTGCGAGCGGTCTCCAGGACCTTGCCGTCCGCGTCGAGCAGAGTGACGGACAGCTCGTACAGGTCGGGGCGTTCGGCGCTCCATGGCGCCGCGTCATCGATCTCGGCCTCGGCGTGCAGCGTTCCGTCCGCTTTCGTGGCGGTGCGCCAGACGATGGTGCCGTTCTTGTCCCACAGTGCGAAGTCGGCCGTCGCGGCGTTCGCGGCACCGTCGATCAGCACATCCAGCGAGAGCGAACCCCTTGATGTGGCGAGATCCCAGTCGGCGTCGGCATGGAGGTCGGCGACGTGGGCGGCGGGCCTCGCGTTGAGTTCGACGGAGCGGAACAGGCCGTGCAGACGCCAGAAGTCCTGATCCTCCAACCAGCTCGCGCTCGAATACTCGTAGCAGGCGACCGCCAGCACGTTGCCGTCCACCTTGATCGCGTCCGTCACGTCGAACTCGCTGGGCGTGAAGGAGTCCTCGGCGTAGCCAACGAACGAGCCGTTGAGCCACACGTAGATGGCTGTGGCCGCGCCCTGGAAGGTAAGCGTCACCGGGCGCCCTTCGCGCACGGCCTGGGCGACTTCGCCATCCGCGTCGAACTCGCGCCGGTAGACCGCCACATGGCCATGCTCGGGGATGGCCGGGGCCTTCGGGTCCTCATGTCCGTCCCATGGGTACTGCACGTTCACGTACTGCGGGGCAAGCAGCCCCGCAGTCTCCAGATGCGAGGGCACCTGCACGCGTGAGAACGACGAATCGTCGAATCCGGGCGCGGCGAACAGAGGCGACACGTCGCTGATCCAGTCCGGCCCGTCGCTCGTCCCATCGGGGAAACGACCCGTCGGCGCCGTCTCGACGCGGACCCGCCATTCGCCGTCAAGGCTCTGCCCGAGATCCGTGCCCTCGCCGTCGACTGGGGAGCGAGACCAGCACGCATGATCGGAATGGGCGTCGAGCCGGTGAACCGCGTACACGCGCGGGTCGGCGAGCCATGCCGTCGTCGGTATGGACGGGGAGACGATCGGATCGCCGTTCTTCCGCTGATCGTCGGTTGTGTTCATGATGTCCTCGCTTTCGCATCGGATTGCGTCGCGTCGTTGCCGCCGCAGTGAGGGAACCTCGTTGAATCAGGTTCCTTGTACAACAAGGATAAATATTGTTACTTGATTGCGCAAATTCTTTCCAGCATTTCGCGGCACAAGGCCTGCAACATGCAAAATACGTGGATTTCTTAAGATTCAAGCACATCAAGCAGGCTTCAAACCTTACTCATCCACACGGAGTGCCGGTTGCAGAACGTTGGCATGATTTGCGACACGCGGTATAGTTTTCTACTTTTTCAAGAAAGTTCTATACTCACGCTTTGCGGGATCGGAGCGGTTCACGCGCACGGATTCTTTACAGGTCGCAAGGAGGCCACCACACCATGAGCGGATCCACCACACAACACACGGAAACGACCGGAAGGCCGCAGCCCACGCGGAACACGGGTCAGAAGATCGCATACGCATTCGGTAACCTGGGCCAGGCCGCGTTCTACAACACGATGAGCACGTTCTTCATCACGTTCGTGACCACCGCGCTGTTCATCGACGTGGACAAGACGCTTGCCAAACGCCTCATCGCGGTGATCACCGGACTCGTGGTGGTCATCCGCATCGCGGAGATCTTCCTCGACCCGCTGCTCGGCAACCTCGTGGACAACACGAACACCCGCTGGGGCCGGTTCCGCCCGTGGCAGTTCATCGGCGGCATCGTGCCCGGCATCCTGCTGATCATGGTGTTCACCGGCCTGTTCGGCCTCGTGGACGTGAACACCGGCGTGTTCATGGTCCTGTTCGTCATCGTGTTCATCCTGCTCGACGTGATCTACTCGCTGCGCGACATCTCCTACTGGGGCATGATCCCCGCGATCTCCTCCGACTCGCACGAGCGCAGCACGTACACCGCGCTCGGCGCGTTCACCGGATCCATCGGCTACAACGGCGTCACCGTCATCGTCGTGCCCGTCGTCAGCTGGTTCACCTGGAAGTTCACCGGCCAGTGGGAGCAGGGCCGCACCGGCTGGGCGGCGTTCGCCATCATCATCGCCGTGCTCGGCTTGCTCACCGCGTGGAGCGTCGCGTTCGGCACCCGAGAGAACCAAGGCGGGCTGCGCGCCAAGGCCGAGGCCAACGGCAACCCCATCGAGGCGTTCAAGGCCATCGCCCAGAACGACCAGCTCCTGTGGGTGGCCCTCAGCTACCTGCTGTACTCCGTGGCCAACGTCGCCACCACCGGCGTGCTTTTTTATCAGTTCAAGTACGTGCTCGGAGCTCCGGACAGCTTCTCCATCGCCGGCATCATCCCGGTCATCACCGGACTGGGCACCACGCCCCTCTACCCGGTGCTCAACCGTCGCATCCCGCGCCGCTGGCTGTACACCGCCGGCATGGCGCTCATGATCGCCGGCTACACGCTGTTCATCATCGCGCCCATGAACCTGCCCGTCGTCATCGTCGCGCTCGTCCTCTTCTACCTTCCCGCGCAGACCATCCAGATGACCGCCATCCTGAGCATGACCGACTCCATCGAATACGGCCAGCTCAAGACCGGCAAGCGCAACGAGGCCGTCACCCTCTCCGTGCGCCCGATGCTCGACAAGATCGCCGGCGCCCTGTCCAACGGCATCGTGGGCTTCGTGGTCGTCGCCGCCGGAATGGTCGGCAACGCCACCGCCGCCGACATGACCGCCGCGAACATCCGCACGTTCAAGACCTGCGCCTACTACCTGCCGCTCGCCGGCATCGTCGCCAGCCTCGTCGTCTTCCTCCTGACCGTCAAGATCGACGAGAACATGCACGCCCACATCGTCGAACAGCTCGAAGGACGACTCGCCTCCGAGGAAGCCGACAAGCAGTAGGGTCGAGCTGAGGTGAATCATGCAGGATGAAGCGTTCATGATTTCCGAAGTCAATGATCCCGATATCTGCACCGCATACCGCGTTGGTGGCGGCTGATAAAAGGATTATGGCGGGCTCCTTGTCAAAGGAGGCCCCCCCTCCTTTGAGGCGTGG
>OBXO01001183.1_pt1 | contig 13492 bp, 16 predicted proteins | sample 1501431 | NCBI WGS metagenome assembly OBXO01 (sample SAMEA2580163, study PRJEB22360) | human gut metagenome | biome: human gut; feature: human-associated habitat; material: faeces | place: Denmark | collected 2008/2010 | reverse complement strand
AATTTTTAATAAATTATAAATAAGGAGAAATTTAATATGGATGCGTATATTTTTGACTTCGATGGAACATTAGCAAATTCGGGGAGTACGGGTATATTGGCAACACAAGCTGCTTTTCAGCAGTTTAACTTAAGTATTCCCTCAAACGAGACAATTAACTATTACACAGGTATTCCGATTGAAAAGTCTTTTAAGAAAATGGCTGTGGGGCATACATTTAAGGAAGAAGAATTTGAAGAGTTGTTAAGTGCCTTTCGAAAATACTATAAGGCATATGAGCAAGAAAATCTTACACTTTTCCCTCAAATAAAAGAAGTGCTTCAAAACCTGCGCCATTCCGGTAAAAAGCTTTATGTGGTCTCAAGTAAACACTCTACAGCTTTAAAAAGAAATTTAGAATTTCTTGAGATTGCTTCAGATCAAGTAGAAAATTATAAACCTGCACCAGATGGTGTACTCTACATAGTAAAACAATACGGCTTGAGCACGCATCAGACCGTAATGATTGGTGATGCCATTTTCGATATACAGATGGGGAAAGCCGCAGGAGTACAGACATGTGCTGTAACTTGGGGTGCACATGATGCTGCTGAATTAGCAGACCAGCATCCCGACTTTTTGATAAAACAAGTAGACGAGTTGCTGAACCTTTAAGGGAGATGTATGAATAAAACTTTTAGTTATTTAACTTTAGGGGAATGAGTTTTATGATTTACAAAAAATACGGGGAAATCTTTAAAAAATTACGTGTCCAACATAAACTTTCTTTGCGTGATTTTGAGCGCATTGGTTTATCAAAGTCAACTATATCTTCCTTTGAAAATGGAAAAACACTGATTTCATTTGATAAACTAGACCTTGCCTTGCAGGAAATGCATACAACGTTCAGATCTTATATGCTGATGCTCAATAATGATGAAGAAGATTATTGGTTAAATCAGTTTAAGAAAATAGAGCAAGCTTATTTTAACAAGAATTTCTCTTTATTAGAGCAAGTCTATTTAGACAATATTGAATATGATTTAGAAGAAAATAAAGTTATTGCACTTTCTGCTAAAGCTTGTTATAGCCATTTATCTCCAGTGGAAGTTTCTTATATTGAAACGAGATTAAAAAGCTATCATATTTGGCATAGTTATGAACTTTATATTTTAGTAAATACCTTAGAGGAGATTGATCCCAGGTTATTGCAAGATCTTGTAGGGCAAATGCTTTCCCAAAACGAACATTACTTGAAAGAAATAACAGAATTTAGAAATCTGCTTATTCGTGTTGTTCTCCGAGCGACACTTGTAATGATACGTCACGGCTACAGAGATGATTCAGAACGATTTCTCAAAGCGTTTGAAGGATTAACGATAGTCTTTGACACCTATGTTCGAATATCCTCCCTTTTTGTAAAGGGATGTTGGATATACGCGTTTGAAAACCAAATTACGGGTAAAAAACTGACTGCACGTGCTTTAAAAATATTATCCGAAATCGGAGCTTTAGAACTACGGGAAGTTTTCCAAAAAGATTTTGAGAAAATCAGCAACAAATCAAGTGCATGAATGATAAGGGACTTTTCTACATAGTCCCTCATTTTTTTAGTAGAAAAATTAAGAAAAAGAGATAACATTAGAGGAAAGCAAAAGAAGTTGGGATATGATAAAATTAACTTATACTAAATTTGATTAGAAATGGAGATATTAATGTGGCTCTAAAAATAAATAACGTGACTGGAGGCTACTTTGGTAATCCGGTTCTTGAAGATGTAAGCTTTGAGATAGCGGATGGAGAACTGGTTGGACTTATTGGTCTTAATGGTGCGGGTAAATCAACAACTATTCAGGAAATTATGGGACTGCTCACGCCTTACTCAGGTCAGATCGAATTGGATGGAATTACGCTCCAAGAAGATCTTGAAGGTTATCGTAAAAAGATTGGCTTTATTCCAGAAACACCAAGTCTTTATGAGGAACTAACTTTGCGTGAGCACATTGAGCTTACAGCTTTAGCTTATGGAGTTCCTGGAGAAGAAGCAATGCCTCGGGCAGAAGAACTCCTAAAAACCTTCCGTTTGGAAGATAAGTTAGACTGGTTCCCGGTCAATTTTTCTAAAGGAATGAAGCAAAAAGTAATGATTATTTGCGCCTTTTTGACGGATCCAAGTCTTTACATTATTGATGAACCCTTTCTAGGATTAGATCCTTTAGCGATTCAAGATTTAATCACACTTATGCTTTCCATGCGTAATGCTGGTGCTTCGATTTTGATGAGTACACATATTCTCTCAACAGCAGAGAAATTCTGTGACAAATTTGTCATCCTTCATGAAGGTAAGGTATTGATTGCGGGAACGATGGAAGATTTGCGTGCCAAATTTGGCAAGGAAGATGCCAGCCTTGATGAAATTTATTTAGAATTGACGAAAGGTGTAAATGCTCATGAATAGCTTATTTGAAGAACGCCGCAAAGTATACTATCGGCAAAATCTCAAATATTTGCGTTATGTGTTTAATGATCATTTTGTTCTCTTTTTGATGATTTTATTGGGCGCTTTAGCCGTACAGTATGCTCAATTTTTACAAGCTCACAGTTTAAATACTGCTGGAAAAGTTGGTTTAGTTCTTTTAATCACCATTCTAAGCCAGATTTTTGGAAGATTGGCCAACCTGCGGATAAGGTGTTTCTCTTACCGCAAGAGAAAGCAGTGCGCAAACATTTACTTCTGTCTTGCTTGCGTTCGCTTCTTTTCCCTGCGCTTATTAGTCTTGTTTTAGTCGGAATTGTGGCGCCTCTTTTAAAATGGTCTTTCTTCTATCTTTTGCTATGGTTTATTCTTTTAGTTTTGTTAAAAGCAGCTGGTTTAGGCCTTCGCTTACGTCAACTCATGCCCAATGGAATTATTTCTTGGGAGAGACTTATCGCTTACGAAGAAAACCGCAAAACGAATACATTACGCTTTTTTGCCCTTTTTACCAATGTTAAAGGACTGAAAACACAAAGCCGTCGTCGCAAATATTTAGATTTTCTCTTACCGAAAACGCTGCGAACCTATGAGTATCTCTTTAGTCGTGCTTTTTTGCGCTCCGGAGACTATCTCTCGCTGACGTTGCGTCTGATTGCTCTTAGTGTACTTTCTTTAATTTTTATTGGTAACCCGATTCTTGCGGTTATTTTGGCATCGGTCTTTAATTATTTGTTGCTTTTTCAACTTTTTGCCCTCCAAGATTCTTTTGATTACCAAGTGTTGACGCGAATTTATCCACTCCGTCAATCATCAAAATTTGCAGCAATTAAAAATGTCCTCTCACGTATAATGCTTTTCGCGACAGTCGTAGAAGTCATTTTCGGTTTAGTCTTTCTGCAACCACGCCTTTATCTGATTGTACTTTTACTGGTGAATTTCTTGTTAGTGAAATTTTATATAAAAATGCGTTTGAAGGGCAAATAAAAAAACAGCTTAAGCTGTTTTTTTTTATTTTGCAATAATTTTTGTTCCATGGACAAAGTTTGTACCTGTTAAGTTTGCGTATTCTTCATAGTTATCAACAGTTACACCACCACCAATAATAATAGCAATTCTTCCTTTCGCATATTTAACAAGATCTGCAATTTTTTCGGTATTGAGTGGCTTGTCGAGACTGTCTCCATGCATAAGAATTTTTTCGACGCCAGCTTCGACCAATGTATCGATGGCAGCATGCTGGTCCTCAATCTCATCAAAGGCCATGTGGAAGGTCACAGGAAGACCTTGAGAAGCCACCATAAGTGTTTCAAGGGCTTCAACGTCAATTTGATTGTCTTCTGTTAGAGCGCCTAAAACGAGATTTTGTGCACCAGCTTCGATAGCTTTGAGAATATCATTTTCCATGATTTTTAATTCATAAGAATTATAGACAAAATTGCCTCCACGTGGGCGGATGATAACAGCTAAAGTTGTCTTTTGGTCTCCGATAAATTCAGCGGCTTGCTGAATGACACCATAGCTTGGTGTTGTTCCACCCACAGCAAGGTTATCACAAAGTTCAATACGCTCGACTCCTGCAGCAATTGCTTGAGGAATTTCAGTAAAATTTTCAACACAAAGTTCACGAATAATCATTGGCTTCTTTATTTCCTTTTCTGACTTTTTCTTTATTATAACAAAAAAAGTAGCTTTGCTGTTTTTAATGAATAAAAAGCTAGTGTATAGCAAACGAGGCATGCGATTTGATATAAAATACTGCATAAATAGAAAAAATATTTTCTTGGATATTTGTGATTCCTACGCTTTATAGGATTACTTGGATCCAGAAAAGTTAAAGCATCTGATGAAATGCTATAATAGGTTTATGTTAAAAAAAATTGAAAAAGCCTATGTTTATTTAGAAAAAAATCTCGAAAGTCTCAGCTGTCCTTTATGCCACACTTCCTTTGCTTTGGAGCCTTATGCACTGCGTTGTGAGAATAAGCATACCTTCAATTTAAATAAAAAAGGGTATGTTAACTTTTTACAAACAAAAGCAGATACGGAACATTATACAAAGAAGATGTTTGAACCCAGACGTCGCTTAATCGCTGCTGGCATGTACACACCTGTACTTAAGGAAATTGAAAAAGCCCTTTTATCTGGCAATTTGTTGGATGTGGGTACAGGTGAAGGCAAGTTTTTGGAGTTGTTGTCTTACCAAGGGAACAAATTTGGCTTTGATATTGCAAAAGATGGTATTGAAATGGCGACTGATTTGCCTTTTTCAGCTTTTCTAAGTTTGGCAGATTTGACAAGACTACCTTTTGCTGATGCTTCTATTTCGAGTGTCTTAAATATTTTTACACCTTCAAACTATAAAGAGTTTAATCGAGTGTTACAGTCAGGGGGGAATATCATCAAGATTGTACCAGATCGATATTATCTTCAAGAGTTGCGTAAAGTATATGGCTTTCCAGTTAACTATGACAATACAGAGGTTATTCAACGCTTTGAGCAGGAATATCCTAATGCCGTGGAAAAAGAACTTCATTATAGTTTTGAGATTCCTGAGGCCCTTCGTTTAGATTTTCTGGAAATGAGTCCTTTAGAATGGGCGGTATCCTCTAAGATAAAAGAAGCAGCAAGAAAAAATCCCCCCACCCAGGCAACTATTCATGTGCAAGTTTTAATCGGGCAAAAATAAAAAACCTCTTCTTGAGGTTTTTTCTGTTAGAACATAAAATTTATTATTTCATGAGGAGGTGTACAATCTTTTTGATTCCTTTTTTACAAACAAGGAAAACGATAAAACCAACAACAAGAGCAGCTGGAACAGCAACTAAACTGCTTGTCATTGTAATAAAAATATAGACCATCATTGCCATGATGACTGAAAAGCTTGCGACATTAAGAAAGAAAGTCAGCTCGTGCACACGTTTGGTAAGATGGCTTTCTTGTTCATGTAGCTCATCATATGAATAGTATTCTTGCTTCTCATAGAAATCGTTTAAATTTTTTAATTCCATAGTTTTTTTCCTAAGTTTTCCTGATAATTAAGCTCTATACTACATCATAACAAATTATGTAAATGTTTGCAATACAATTTCATGTCTTATATTACTTTTTTGTTAATCGGAAAATAAAATAAAATGAAAATCTGACGTGTCAAGAGCGATAAATAGTGATATAATTTAGTCTATGATTAAAATTACTACTACCGCAGAAAGTGTGGAGCAAGCCAAGGCTCTACTTGCTGCTGGAACTGACAACCTTTATATTGGTGAAGCCGAGTTTGGGTTACGCTTACCCACAGCGCTTAGTTACGATGAAATTCGTGAGATTACAGCTCTTGCACATGAAGCAGGAAAAACAGTGACTGTTGCTGTAAATGCATTGATGCACGTTGATATGATGGCTAAAATAAAACCCTACTTAGACTTCTTGCAAGATATTCAAGTAGATCGCATAGCCGTAGGAGATGCAGGAGTTATCTTCGTGCTTCAAAGAGACAAATATGACTTGCCTTTTACTTATGATGCTTCTACCATGGTGACTTCAAGCCGCCAAATCAACTTCTGGGCGGGCCAAGGTGCTGTCGAAGCTGTGTTAGCACGGGAGCTTCCCAAACCGGAACTTGAAGCCATGACGGGAAACTTAGATGTACCCGGCGAGGTATTGGTTTATGGAGCAACTGTTATTCATCAAAGTAAACGTCCTTTAGTGCAAAATTACTACAATTTTATTAAGACAGAAGAGACAGGAAAAGATCGTGAACGTAATCTTTTTGTTTCGGAACCCAAAAAGGAAGATACCCACTATAGTATCTTTGAAGACAATCATGGTACACACATTTTTGCTAACGATGATCTTAATATGATGAGCGAGCTCTCGGAACTGGTAAAAATGGGCTTTGACCATTGGAAACTGGACGGTATCTTTACACGCGGTGCGGATTTTGTTGCCATTACGAAGTTGTTTGTAGAAGCGAAAAATGCCATTGTAGCAGGAAATTTCACTGCAGATAAGGCCTTTCAGCTTGAAGAAGAAGTGCGTAAACTTCATCCAGCAGGGCGTACTTTATCACATGGTTTCTATGACTTAGACCCAGGTAAAATTAAATGATGAAAGCTTTGTATTTTGAAGAATTTGGGGATAGTGATGTCCTTAAATATGGCAAAGTTCCCTTGCCACAAGTGCTAGAAGATGAAGTTTTAGTCAAAACGGCATATATTGGCCTCAATTTTGCAGATATTTATCGCCGCCGAGGAGGCTATCATATCGAGGAACACCATCCTTATATTAATGGATACGAAGGTTCTGGTGAAATTGTCGAAGGGAAGCAGAAAGGAAGAAAAGTTCTTTTTGTCGATGTTCCCTTTGCTAATGCTGAATATGTTGCTGTGCCTAAAGAAAAGCTGATTTATTTGCCTGATAATATTGATTTAAAGTTAGCCGCCAGTATTGGTCTTCAAGGTTTGACTGCAGATTTCTTAGCGCATGATTTAGGGAAAAATCAAATAGGGGACAAAGTATTTGTTACAGGAATTAGCGGTGGTGTCGGGCAGATCTTGTCTCAAATTCTTGTGGCAGATGGTATGGAAGTATATGGTACGGCATCGAATGCAGAAAAACAAGCTTTGGCCCTTTCTCGTGGAGTGTGTCAAGTCTATCCAAGCCGAACGGATGAGTGGCGACAAGCGTTGTCTATTAAATTTGATACGGTTTATGATGGCGTGGGCAGCACTGTGAATAAAAATTTAGAGCTTTTGAGGAACAGAGGAAGTCTGATTTTCTTTGGTATGGCGGGAGGCAATCCGCCACAAATTGATCTCGTGAAGATGATGTCTAAATCCAAAAATATCCTAACGGGTGACTTATGGGATTTTTTGACCAGCTTTTCTGAAAGGGAACGCCGAAGTCAGCGTCTCTTTGATTACTTTGAAAGAGGAAAAGTTGAAACAGCGGAAGCAATTGTATTTCCCTTATCTGAAGGTAAGGAAGCTCATCAGTATTTAGAGTCTGGAAAAAATATTGGCAAAGTTTTATTAAAACCATAGTTTATTTTATTAAAGAAGTTTTGGTCGGCAGACCTTATCAAAAATCTTATCTTGAAAATAGGAGAAAAAATGCAAGAAAATTATACAAGACCTGAGGTACTTTCACCTGCAGGCACACTGGAAAAACTTAAAGTAGCGATTGATTATGGCGCAGATGCTGTATATATCGGTGGACAAGCCTACGGTTTGCGATCACGCGCAGGTAACTTTACCTTTGATGAGATGCGTGAAGGCGTAGAGTATGCTTCAGCCCACAATGCTAAGGTATATGTTGCGGCCAATATGGTCACACACGAAGGGAATGAGGAAGGTGCAGGCGAATGGTTCCGTACACTGCGTGATTTAGGAATTTCTGCAGTGATCGTTTCGGATCCTGCATTGATAGCAATTTGTGCAGCCGAAGCACCAGGTTTACCAATTCATCTCTCTACGCAGTCTTCAGCAACGAATTACGAAACTTTAGAATTCTGGCAAGGTTTAGGACTGGAACGTGTCGTCTTAGCCCGTGAAGTTTCTATGGAAGAATTAGCAGAAATCCGAAAACATACATCTGTGGAAATTGAAGCTTTTGTCCATGGTGCTATGTGTATTTCTTATAGTGGACGCTGTGTACTTTCAAACTATATGAGCATGCGTGATGCCAATCGAGGTGGCTGTTCACAATCATGCCGTTGGAAATATGACCTCTATGATATGCCTTTTGGTAGTGAGCGCAAATCAATCAAAGGTGAAATTCCCGAAGAATTTTCAATGTCTGCAGTTGATATGAGCATGATTGAACATATTCCTGATATGATCAAAAATGGTGTAAATTCCTTGAAAATTGAAGGACGTATGAAATCTATTCACTACGTTTCAACAGTTTCAAATGTTTACAAAGCGGCCATTGATGCTTATCTAGAAAGTCCGGAAAAGTTTGAGGCTATTAAGCCAGATTTGGTTGATGAACTTTGGAAAGTGGCGCAACGTGAATTGGATACAGGCTTTTATTATGGTATTCCTGATGAAAATAAACAACTTTTTGGTGCACGTCGTAAAATTCCAGAATATAAGTTTATTGGCGAAGTTGTTGCTTACGATGAAGACAGTAAGGTTGCGACGATTCGTCAACGGAACGTCATTACAGAAGGTGATACGATTGAATTTTATGGGCCTGGCTTCCGTCATTCTGAAACAACAATTAAAAACTTACGTTTGGCAGAAACAGGAGAATCTATCGACCGTGCACCAAATCCAATGACCCTTTTACATATTGATGTGGAAACGCCTGTACAACCTGGAGATATGATCCGTAAATCAGGTGCAGGCTTAATCAATCTTTACGAAAAATCAGGTGCGGCTAAAACAGTGCGTGCTTAAAAAGATTAAATAGAGGAGCGTAATGACAGAAAAGACAAGATTAGGCGTTTATTTTGGTACTTTTGCTCCTTTTCATAAGGGGCACCAGCAACAGATTTACAAGTGTGCTGCACTTAATGATCAGGTTCTCTTAGTCGTATCAGGCTATACTCATGATCGAGGTGATAAGATTGGCTTGCCTCTAGCCCTACGTTATCACTATTTACAGGAAGCTTTTGCTGATGAAGAGGACATTGAGGTTGCAATGTTAGATGAAACGGATTTACCTCCGATGCCACAAGGATGGGATGCTTGGTTTAAACGTTTGTTTGACTTATTAAAAAATTACCAGAGCCAGGAAATTACTTTTTATGTGGGAGAGCCGGAATATGTAACTGAGCTCAGTGCACGTTTTCCGCAAGATTTGCGTACCTATAAGGTAGAAATGGCTGATAGGCAAGATATTAAGATATCCGCAACAGACATACGTGAAAATCCATTGTTGTACTGGAACGAGATAAATCCCGCTTTTCGTAGACATTTCACTAAAATTGTTGGTATAATTGGTGGCCGACAAAGTGGTAAGTCAACCTTGGCTAGACGTTTAGCACGTACTTTTAACAATGCCCCCTTTGCAAAGGATATTGAACAGGCTATCACTTCAGCCGGAAATCAAGGTATAATCTTTATTGATAATACTCTATCTCCGGATATGGATCTGGTGCTTTTAATTCCATCTGATAATGACGAAGCACTTTTAAGGGAGATAGCAGAGCAAGCACTTGCTGAAAAAGTTGTACGTTTAGATGATGAAGAAACGACGCGTGACACACGCGCTTATCTCGGGCGCTATTATCATGCTATTGATGCAATTAGTCAGTATACAGGGATTCAAATTGACCGTTTAAAATATTAGGAGAGGAAACATGGTTAACCAAAAGTTATCAAGTGCCGAAGCCTATACATGGCAAGTAATTCAAGAGCATTATGATGAAATTCCCCAACTTTCTATTACAGATTTGGCAGAATTAGCTCATTGCTCTTTATCAACGATTAATCGCACAGTGAGGAAAAAAGGTTTTTCGGGCTATGCCGAATTTCGCTATTCGATAAAAGAAAAGCCACTTCCCAATATTAATGGTTTTTCAAATGAAGTTTTGGCCGCAATTGGTAAAAACGAAGAAGAACTCCTACGGACCATTCATAATATTTCGGCTCCTGCTATTGAACAAGCCGTGCGTGCTATTGACCAAGCTGGTGAGATCATTCTCTTTGCGCGTGGTCTTTCCACTCATGCTGCTGTAGAGATGATGAAGAAGCTTCAACTTTTCCATAAGCCAGTGACACTTCATGATGACTATAAATATATGACTTATTATGCAAGTTTTGTCAAAGAGAACAGCTTAATCATCAATTTGTCCTTGAGTGGCGAAACTTTAGAACTGATTGAAGCAACCGAAGTGGCAAAAACCCATGGTGCAAAAATTTTGACCTTGACTGTAACGGAGCAAAGTCCATTAGTACGTCTTGCAGATGTCTCCCTAATTGGCTATAAAAGCTCTTTAGAAGTTAATTATTTTGATCTTGATGTCCATAGTCGACTGCCCTTGTATATTTTAGTACGTGTCCTCTTTGATGCTTACTCTATTTATAAAAAACAATGAAAAACAAATAATAAGCAAAGCCAAGGAGCTTTGCTTTTATTATCGTTCTTTTTGCTTTAGCAAATTAGAACGATAATACGCAGGGAGCGAAGCGAGTTGTGAACAACATAAAGTTCTTTTTGCTTTAGCAAATTAGAACGATAATACGCAGGGAGCGAAGCGAGTTGTGAACCACAACTTACATTCTTAGCTTTTGTAAGCGGTATTTTAGGAAGTATTTCCTGCCTTCTTTACCCAATGGGAAACTTTTCCAAATAAGAAAATGCTATCATATTAATGTAAGCGATTTCGGTGTAAGGAAATCGAAAAAGGAGGTTCCCGATGGAGGGAGGAAAAATGAAACAAAGAATTTCGTATGCTTTAGGTGCTTTGGGTCACGATACCTATTATGCAGCAATTAGCGTGTTCTTTATTGCTTTTGTTACGAGTCAAATGTTTGCAGGTAGTGAACATGAAGATGCAATGATTGCCCTTGTGACATCACTTGTCGTCATTATTCGATTGGTAGAAATTGTTTTTGATCCCATTATTGGGAGTATTATTGACAACACACGCACGCGTTGGGGAAAATTTAAACCTTGGTTGGTTGCTGGCGGTTTAATATCATCTGTAATGATTGTATTGATGTTTTCAGACTTCTTTGGATTAGCCAAAAGTTCCAATACAACCTTATTTATTATTGTCTTTATCATTTCTTTTGTCATTCTGGATGCTTTTTATTCCTTCAAGGACATTGCCTTTTGGTCAATGATTCCTGCGCTCTCTGAAAAGAATGAAGAACGTGAGTCACTCGGAACATTTGCCCGTTTTGGTTCAGCTATTGGTGCTCAAGGAACAACTATTCTCGTTATCCCGATTACCTATGGATTCACTCAACTCATGACGGGGCACCATGCCCAAGGTGCATCAGGTTGGTTTGCATTTGGTGTCATTGCTGCGATTGTTTCAGGTGGAACAGCCTTAATTACAGCTTGGGGTACCCAAGAAAAGGATTCTGTTATCCGTCAACAATCACAAAAAACAACAACCATTGATGTGTTTAAAGCTTTATTGAAAAATGATCAGCTGATGTGGTTGTCATTGTCTTATATCTTGTTTGCTTTAGCCTATGTCGCAACAACAGCAACTTTGATCTTGATGTTTACCTTCGTTTTAGGACAAGCTGCACTGTATTCAATTACAGGGATTGTCGGCTTTATCGGCTCTATCGTCTTAGTACCACTGTTCCCTGTCTTAGCGAAGAAATTTGGCCGTCGTAAAGTTTTGACAGGTGCAATTCTCTCGATGCTTGTCGGTTATGCTTTCTTTATCTTTGGAAGTTCAGTGCCAATGACAATTCTCGGTCTTATCTTTCTGACTACACCTTATCAGCTTGTGTTCTTATCAGTTTTGATGACAATCACAGACTCTGTAGAATATGGTCAATGGAAAAATGGTGTGCGTAATGAAGCAGTCACTTTGGCAATGCGTCCGTTACTGGATAAAATTGCTGGTGCTTTCTCTAATGGGATCTTTGGGTTTGTGGCGATTGCAGCTGGTATGACCGGTTCAACTTTTGATCCACATAAAGTTTACGGGGTAACGACCTTTAAGCTTTATGCCTTCGCTCTTCCAGCCGTTCTGATGATTATCTCACTCACGATTTATCTTCTTAAGGTAAAATTAACAGAGAAACGTCATAAAGAAATTGTTGCGGAACTCGAAAATAAATTAAAATAAAGATAAGGACTAGCGGTGACGCTAGCTCTCCTTATTTAAAGACAGGTGAATTATGGAAATAACAACAAAAGACTTTGGCTTAGGCGCGAATTTGATTTGTTTAACAAACAAGGCAGGAGATACGCTCTCATTGAGCAATTACGGTGCCCGAATCGTGGATTGGACAGTCAATGGTAAGAAAATCGTTTTGGGCTTTGATTCTACACAAGAATATGTCGAAAAAGATAACTATCCTGGTGCCACAATTGGCCGAACAGCTGGCCGTATCAAAGACGGTCAAGTGAAGATAGCAGGCAGGAACGTACAATTGCAACAAAATGAAGCTGCGCAAACCTTACATGGAGGGCAAGATTCCTTTGAAAGTAAACTCTGGCAGTTTGAAGTTTTTCAAGAAGCAGAACAAGCAAAAGTTCAATTTTACTTGACGTCAAACGATGGTGAAAATGGCTATCCAGGACAGATACAAGTTACTGTAACTCAAAGTTTTGATGAAAATGGCGCTTGGTCCATTGAATATGATGCCGTTTCTGATAAAGACACGGTGTTTAACCCTACAGGTCATGTTTACTTTAATTTGTCTGGAGATGTAGCTCAAAGTATAGACAACCATTTCTTGCGTTTAGGTGCCTCTCGTTTTGTTCCTTTGTTAGACAAGAGCGAGGTAGTACGTGGAGATATTGCGGAGTTAGCGGGTACAGACTTAGATTTGCGTTCAGGCAAAAGGCTCTCGGAAGTCTTTCAAAGTACTATGGAGCAAGTGATTTTGGTTGATGGTCTTGATCATCCTTTCCTTTTAGATGAGCCAAGCATAGAGAAGGAGCAAGCACGTTTAAGCTTTGAAGAGTTAAGTATCTCTGTTTATACTGATCGTCCAAGTATTGTTATTTTTTCAGCAAATTTTGGCGAATCTGGTGCAGTGTATCAAGGAAAAAAAGAAGTAAATCATGGCGGAATCACTTTTGAAACACAAGTGGCGCCAGGCAGTCAACAAATTCCGGAGTTGGGTGATATCACACTCAAAGCAGGTGAGAAATACTATTCAAAAACAATTTATAAACTCCATAAAGAAGAGAAAAAATGAGGAAAAGAAAATGACAACAATCGTGGAAAACAGTAAAGTTTTAACAGCATTAACAAACAGTTTTGAAAAAGTATTTGGGGATACAGAAAATGTGGAATACTTCTTTTCGCCAGGTCGTATTAACTTGATTGGTGAACATACCGACTATAACGGCGGGCTCCTGTTTCCCCCCCCCCATTCACTTTGAAAGTTCCAA
>OBXO01001173.1_pt1 | contig 13640 bp, 10 predicted proteins | sample 1501431 | NCBI WGS metagenome assembly OBXO01 (sample SAMEA2580163, study PRJEB22360) | human gut metagenome | biome: human gut; feature: human-associated habitat; material: faeces | place: Denmark | collected 2008/2010 | reverse complement strand
GCTCCATGGCAGCTTCCATTTCATCCTCACAGTCCTGGCATTGCAGGAATTTCACACGTTCCGGGTCATACTCCCCGATATAGTCCATCAGAACCGGTATATTGCAGTTTTCACAGCCCAGTCCCAGGACCAGCACACCGCCGGCGTTGGGATGATGGATGATGTCAGCCAGCACCTTTCTGGTATTCTCCTGGTCCTCTCCCATCTGTGAGCATCCGTACGGATGGGCAAATGCCACGATATCCTCCACGCTTCCCAGTGGAAAACGGCGTTTTGCCTCCTGCTCCATTGCCCTGGCCACTGAATTCACGCAGCCTACCGTGGGAAGAATCCACAGCTCGTTGCGCACTCCGCATCCTCCGTCCCCCCGCTTATATCCCATAAAGCTGGATGGGGATGCCTTGGGAAGCTCCTTTATCCGGGGTTCATATTGATACTCCAGCACATCTCCCAGGGCAGTGCTTACATTGTGGATATGCACCCAGTCCCCGGGCCGGATCTGCCGGGAGGCAAATCCGATACGACAGCCGTATTTAATGACAGGCGCGCCCTCCGGCATTTGGCAGACGGCAAACTTGTGCCCCTGAGGAATGTCCTCCTTTAAGACCACCGTATTTTGGTCCGCCACAACCGTACTTCCTTTGGACAGCGGCTTTAACGCCACTGCCACCGTATCTTCCCTGTTGATTTTTATAAACTCCTGCATATGACTCTTCCTCCGGGTCTGCACATTGTGGTACTGCGCATATTATTATACATCTTCATATCATCGGATTCCGCACATCATTTATCCCTGTCCGCATTTACTCCGTTTCACTCAGAACCGCGTCATATGCCTTGGACATGCCCTCTGTCTCAATCAATTCATACCACTTCTTCACATCCCCGAGAAGGGGGCTTAAATCCTGTCCCCAATAATCTTCCCTCTTTAAAATATCTTCCACCGGGGCTGTCTTCATGAAATCCATGATTTCCTGGCTGTCATTGGCATCATCGGTGCGGTAAAACGCTATGAGGGCTGCCAGTGAAAAGGTAAGTCCCTGTGGGCAGGAACCAAACATATCCCTGTACTCCAGTATGGTGGGCAGCACCCTTGCGCGGAATTTGGACACAGAGTTAAGCGCAATGGAGAGGAGCATATGCTTAATAAAGGGATTGGAGAACCGCTCCAGCACTGCCTCTCCGAATTTCCGGTTATCTTCCGTATCGCCAATGGCCGGTATGATTTCCCCGAATATACACTTGCGTAAAAGGGCGGACACCTTTTCATCCTTCAGGCACTCTCCCACTGTCTTAAGACCATATAAATGGGCTCCCAGCACCATGGAAGTATGGGCTCCGTTCAGGATGCGCACCTTCCTCTTTTTATACGGATCCACATTGTCGGTCCAGACCACATGAAAGCCGGCCTTTTGCAGCGGAAGCTCATCCTCATGGCTTCCCTGGATGACCCACAGGTGGAATATCTCAGCCGTATCCATCATATTGTCCTGTTCACCAATCCTCCGGCAAAGCTCCTCATGTTCATCCCTGGGAAATCCGGTGACAATACGGTCCACCAGTGTGGAGCAAAAATCATTTTCCTGTACAAGCCATGTCTTGAATTCCTCTCCCAGCCCCCACAGATCCGCGTAACGCAGACAGCATTTTTCCAGCTCCTCCCCGTTGTGGTCAATCAGCTCACAGGAAAGAATAATGAATCCCTTTAGCCCCAGACGGAACCGCTTATATAAAAGCTGGGTCAGTTTGCCCGGGAAGGACCTGGCCGGCGCATCCGTAAATTGGTTGGAATCCACGTACTCGATTCCCGCTTCCGTGGTATTTGACACAATAAAGCGGAAATCGGGATTCTCCGCCAGCTTCATATAGGACTCAAAATTCTCATAGGGATTCACGCACCTGGATATGATGTCAATATGAGTATGCTCATCCACCACCTGTCCATTATCAATACCTCTGAGGAACAGGTTGTACTCACATCCCTGCTGCTCCAGCACGCTGCACATTCCTTTTTCAATGGGCTGGACTATGACCACAGAGCCGTCAAACAGCCCTTTGTCCTGCAGCTTTTGGAAAAAATAATCCACGAAGCCTCTGAGGAATCCGCCTTCGCCAAATTGGATTACTGTTTCTTTTCTCATTTTATTTTCCTCTTTTCTCCACTCAATTTCCAGTAAAATCTATAACCACCTTTAACATATCTCCAGGATTATGTGCAAAATCATAGAATGCTTTAGCCCCGTTTTCAAACTTATATACGTTTGTAATGATATTCTCAATGGGCGTCTCTCCGCTTTTAACCAAGTCAATTAATTCTACGAAATCCTTTTTTAAAGCATTCCTTGAACCAAATACATTAAGTTCCTTTTTCTGTAGTAATGTAAAATTAAAATCCAGATTCTTCTTTCCCACACCAATGACAACTACCTTGCCGCCAAAGCACGCTGCATCTATACAATTCTGGAAGGTAGAGGGAAGTCCCACTGCCTCAATCGCTGTATCAAACCCATTTCCTTCCGTGATGTCATTTACCGCTTTTTCAAAATTCTCCGGAGAGTCGTTCAGAATTGTACCATCCACGCCAAATGCTTTTGCCATCTCTAACTTTCCCTCAGAAACATCCGATATATAAACAAGCGCGCCTTTTGCTTTCGCAGCAACGGCAGCAAGCACCCCAATGGTTCCTGCTCCAATTACAAGCACTTTTTCTCCGGTTCCCACCTCTGCCCGGCTGACGCCATGATAACTGATACAAAACGGTTCAATCACGGCGAGGAGCATAGGGTCTATCCCTTTTCCATCATATACCCGCTCCGAGGGCATTGTTATATATTCCTGAAATGCACCATCGCGCTGGCATCCCATGGTCTGGTTATCCATGCAGGCATTTACAATTCCATTTTTACAGGAATAACAGTGTCCGCAATTGAAGTAAGGATTACATGTTACAATCATTCCCGGACGCAGACCCTGTTCGTTATCCTCATCTGCCTCAACGATTTCCGCGGAAAATTCATGGCCGGGAATCCTTGGATAATCGAAGTACGCAAAAGTCCCCTTGTATGAACCCAGGTCACTTCCGCAAATCCCCCCGTATAGCAGTTTTAATAATACCTCGCCCTTCTTTCTCACAGGTTTTTCTACATCTATAAATTCTACCTGTCCAGGCTCTTTTATATACATCGCCTTCATATTTCCCTCCATGTTGGATTGATATTTGTAATTAAAGCGGGTAAACATCTTTTGCATTTTTGTACATTACCTGTTCTAGTTCCAAATCTGAAAAGATATTTCCCTCATATAAGTAGCGCCATAAATTCTCATAGTTTTCCCTGGTCAGAGGACTGGGGACATCCGTTCCCCATACAAGTTTCTCAGCCCCCACAGTCTGCCTGGCAAGTTTTACAAATCCCTGTCCTGTAGGGTACGGATATGTCTCAGGCGCCACATTCCACGGCACTGCAGCCAGATCAAACCAGACATTGGGCAGAGCTAAAATGCGCAGTCCTTCTTCAAGGATTTTATAGTCACCCAAAACAGGTGCCAGAAGATGGCAGACCAATATTTTCATTTTAGGATGTCTTTGTGCTATCTCTGCCACTGCCTCCGGCTGAAAACTGGGCATTCCAGGGCTTCCTATATCGAGAACCAATGTTGCCCCGGCCTCGGCAATCATTGCGAAAACTTCACGAAATACATCTCCGTCAATTCTGAAATCGCCATGATAGCCCATGAGTCCGCCTCCGGATGAAGTCTCAAATTTGACAATCCTAAATCCCATTTCATGGATAAACCGGTGCAGAAGATATTTGGCCTCTTTGCAAAATGGATCACATGTAGCTGCCGGTACGAACAGCTCCGGATAATGTCTGGCTGATTCAAGGACATATTCATTTTGAAATCCGTAAAAGCTTCCCTGCAATAACACCGCACGCTCAACATGATTCTCCCTCAATAATGCGGCTAATGTATCCGCTGTAAAAGACCGTTCCCCCAACCCCGGCGGAATCATCTCTATCTCGTCACCATTCGCCCATCGCGCCCTTCCGCCTCCAATGGGGCGTAATTCACCGCGGGGACCAAATCCGCAAAGTTGCTCAAACACATGTGTATGCGCATCAATTAGCTTCATTGCCATAAACCCACCTTTCTGTTATATCGGCTTAACCGACCCCTCCTTGCGGTTAAAGATTCTGGCCAATATACCCGAGCGTTTCAAACCGCTATTCTTATACCGCCCATAAGCATCTGCCGCAACAGCTACAATAATTACAATCCCTTTAACAACACTGTGATACGTTGATGGTACCCCTAACAGACGTAAACCATTGTTAATCATTCCAACCAAAAGAGCTCCAAACATAGCTCCCTGCAGTGACCCTTCACCTCCCATAAGGCTGGTGCCGCCTACTACAATAGCAGTAAGTACATCATTCTCGTATCCCTGCGCCGCCTTTGCAATTGCCTGCTGATTCATACTGGCCAGCACTATACCTGCTAAAGCCGCAGTAAAACCTGAAATAGCATATGATACAGTGGTTATCCGTTTAGAAGATACACCAGAAAGATTACTGGCCTCCTTATTTCCGCCAACCGCGTAAACCTGGCGTCCAAAAATAGTCCGGTTAAGCATCCAAAAGCTGATTAACGCCACAATCACCAATATACAAACCGAAAAAGGAATACCAAACAGTCTTCCTCCGCCAAGAAATGTAAATGCAGCCGGTTCCAGACAGCTGATAACCTGATTTCCGGTCAGAAGCTGTGCAATTCCATAAATAATATTTTGGCTGGCAAGAGTAATCAGGAAAGGCGGAACATTAAAATTTGAGACAATCGCACCATGAGCAATACCTGCCATCACACCATATATGGAAATTGCAAGCAGAATACTTTTAAAATTTCCCAGTGTCAAAAAAATACCCGGATTCATTAACGTGAGCACAAACATGACCACAAGAAGAATCAACGGTTTCTGGAAGCGACTGGTCAGAGCTTTATAGTTCTTATGACTGCTCATGTGTTCTTTTCCTCCTTTTTTGTAGTATCAATACCGGACGCAGCCATTAATATATCCTCCTGCGTAATGACACCACTATCAAACTCTTTCTGGATATGACCCTTGCGAAATACCAGAATACGATGGGATACCCGCAACAATTCCTGCAAATCCGAAGAAACCAAGAGAATGGATACTCCCTGTTCAGCAAGATTATCAAGAATCTTGTATATTTCATCCTTTGCTCCAATATCAATACCTGCTGTAGGTTCGTCAATCAAAAGGACCCGCAGATCGCGTGCCAGCCACTTTCCAATAACTACCTTCTGCTGGTTTCCTCCTGAAAGGTTGCCCACAGGAAGCTGCGAATCAGCCGGCCTGATATCCAGTTTTCCTACAGCATCTATACCGATCTTTTTTTCCTCTGCCCTATTCACATTTGATGCTTTACTCAAGAAGTCATAGTTTGGTACGGCAATATTGCGTTCAATTGATAAAAGTGGTATAAATCCCTGATTACGCCTATCTTCCGGAACCAACCCGAAACCTTTTGCAATTGTCTCAGAAACATGGCATGGCAGCTTCTTTCCCTGGAAAAGGATCTCCCCCCCATCATAGGAGTCTGCACCAAATATGCAGCGCAGAACCTCGGTCCTGCCTGCACCGACCAAGCCTCCAATACCCAGAATCTCTCCTCTGTGAAGTGTAAAACTAATATCGGAAAATGTACCTTTTCGGCTAAGTGACCGTACTTCAAGTACCGATTCCATTTCGCTGCGGTGCAGACATCGGGAAGCAGTTGCCTCACTGAGCTCCTTTCCAATCATCATTTTGATAACATCTGGAGGATTAATCTGCTCTTTTTCAAGAACAGCAACTTTTCTGCCATCACGCAATACGGTTAAGCGGTCAGCTAAACGGAATACCTCCTCCAACCGATGTGAAATATAAAGAATGGATACCCCTTTTTCTCTCAGTTGATTGATAATTCCAAATAAAGCCTCTGATTCTTTACTTGAAAGTGAGGCCGTGGGTTCGTCCATAATAATCAGTGATGAATCCTCAGACAGGGCCTTCAAAATCTCCACTGTCTGCCGTTGTGCAATGGAAAGTGTCTCCACAATTGCATCTGGCTGAAGATTAAAATCATAATACTCGATTAAATCACTTACTTTTTTCTTCATTTCGCGTATTTTGAGGAATCCGCAACCGCTTTTTTCCTTGCCAAGCATTACATTCTGCATAACACTCAATGTAGGAATCAGGCTCAGTTCCTGATAGATTACACCAATCCCCAGCTTCTGTGCGTCACTCCGGGAATTAATCTCACAAGCTTTGCCCGAGAACGTAATGGAGCCCCCATCCTTTGGATAAACCCCTGTCAAAATCTTAATCAACGTGGATTTTCCTGCACCATTTTCCCCCATCAAAGCATGCACTTCTCCGCAGGCGACTTCCATATCAACTTTCTTCAGTACCTGAACATCTCCAAACCTTTTTTCTATCGCATTCATAGAAAGCAGGATCTTTCTCTCACTCATACAGCAGCCTTCCTTTCCTCCTCCAGGGCTTTGCGACGGACCAGTTTCTCCTCCATATATTTGTTATAAACCGAGTCAAATATAATCATAGCCACAATAACCGCACCCTTGATTATCAACTGGACCGCTGTGGGAAGATTATATTTATAGATACCATTGGTTAACACCATCATAAACAAAGTTCCAATCACGGTACCAAAGACATCACCCCGGCCTCCACTAAAGGCACATCCACCTACTACCACCGCTGCAATAACATCAAATTCAAGACCAATGCCTGTCTCAGGGGTCGCGGAACGAATCTTACCCATTAAAAATATTGCTGAAATGCTGCAACACAAACCGGTCAAAGTGAATACAGTCCGTTTAATCCTTCCAAAGTTAATTCCAGACAATTCTGCTGATTTGCAGTTAGCGCCTACTGCATAGGTATAGACACCCAGCTTAGTCCGTTTAAGTATGAGCTGCCCCGCTATTGCAATAACAAAGAAGGCAATCGTAACAAGATATACTCCGTTAATGCTTCCACCCAGAAGAAGAAACGTCCGATTATCAATTACTTTATTTGAAATCATACCTGTGGCAGTACGAATAGCAAAAATCAAGGCCAGACCTCTGAACAGGAATTGTGTGGAAAGAGTCGCTATAAAATCGGGTATGCGAAGCACCGTTACTAGCACCCCATTTAAGTAACCTCCCAGAGCTCCAACTACAAGAGCAATCAGAATAATGACACCAGACGGAAGATTGGTATAATAAAGCAGATTGGCGCAGAGCATTGCCGAGAAACCTACCAGAGCACCTGTTGATAAGTCTATGCCTGCAGTTATGATTACCATGGATACACTGACTGCAATGATTCCTATAGTGGAACACTCACGTAATAAGGTAAAGATATTGTTAGTGGTAAAAAAGTATTCGCTGGTAAGACCAAAAATTAAAATCAATACAGAAAGCAAGCCGACAGATATAAGCCGGCGAATTGACTCTTGTCGCATAGTAGTTCCTCCTTTTATCATAACCGGAATCTGCCTGAAATCCATCGCCTCTCCAAATATGACATAAACCGTTTTTATCTGAGTGGCTTGCCAGGAAGAAGGGGCTGTCGGGAAATAGGTAGTCCTAAACAGGGGGCTGTGGGAAACAGAGTCCATCTACTCTATTTTTTCACAGCCCCTTCCTTGGAAAGATTCCTCTGGATTACCAGCGGATATCAGAACCAATTGAGCCTACTGTATCGGAGGTTACTACAACCGGAGCCATCTTAACGATGGGTGTTTTTGTAAAAGAGGATGTATCGGCTTCAGAACCAATAAAGTACATTGCAAGCCTTGCTGCTGTTGCACCCTGATCATAACAGTTTGTATAAATGGTACCGGCCATTTTTCCTTTTTCGATATATTCCAGGGCTTTAGACTCACCGTCTGCTCCCCAAATCACCATTTCTCCCAGACGGCCTGCTGCTTCCGCAGCCTGGGAAGCTCCTTCTGCCATTGCATCATTGTGGCAGAACACAGCATCAATTTTGTCATATTTAGTTAAAAAGTCATTCATAACTACATTCGCTTTCTCGGTAAGCCATTCTCCGGTCTGTGCATCTATAATTTCCACATCCGGATGCTTAGCCATCTCATCCCTAAAACCGGCTTCAAGAATTTCCCCACGGCTTGCTCCGGGTGTAGCCTGAATAATCACAACTTTTCCTGTCTCTCCAATAGAAGCAGCAATATTCTTAGCTACCAATGCCCCGGCTTCATAATCAACCATGGCAACTAACGCCGCATGCGGAGTGGAAGCATCCATGTTTAATGTTATGACAGGAATACCTGCCGCCTCCGCCTGTTCTACCGAAGCAGCAAGAGCTGCCGCATCTGTTGCCTGTAATATGATTGCATCGTAATGCTGGTTGACCAAATCCGACATTATCTGAACCTGTGTTTCAGCAGAAGCCTTACCATCAAAGCGTTGGAATGTAACGTTTTCAAAAATGGATAATTCTTTTTCCATACCGTCTCCCCAAGCGGCAGCTACTGAATCTCCAATTACGTTAGGTACAAAGGCAATTTTAACATCATCTGCATACGGTTCTTTGACATTCGACTTAACTGCAGTCACCTGAGTTCCTTCTGAACTAGATGTGTTTGATGTTGTATTCTTTGAATCTGCACCATCAATTTGTACATTGCCACACCCCGACAAAGCCAATCCAGTTACCATCAGCGCCGCTAAAAAACCTGCATAAATCTTTCTCATTCTAATAACTCCTCCTGTTTTTAGTTTTTGCGTCTTCATACAATTGCAACAGATTCTATAGGATAAGTGAGTCCAGTGCATTTGTCATGAAGTATATATTAATGTATACATCAATTGATACAACAAGTATAATAGGCATTATACATAATTGTCAATGGTTTTTTTTGCCTTTTCTTTAATACATTGTATTTTTATATATATTTCATATTATTTCATATTATTTTTGTACTAAATGTACATTTTCAAAATTTTGCATTATTTATATTCTTTCTTATATAATTTTATGGTATAATCAATCATGTTTTAATGTATACATCAATCAATACGTTAGGATTTGTCAATATTCACATCAATGCAATTGATACATTATACAAACTATGATAAAATATTCTAATACATATCAAACGAGGGGGGACAAAGACGCCATGGCTAAAACCAATCTGAAGACCCTGGCCTACAAAACCATAAAACAAAAAATCGTCACATGCGAATATGCTCCTGGAATGTACCTGAATGAGGAGATATTGACTGAAGAACTCAAGATAAGCCGGACCCCCATACGTGATGCCCTAAGCAGGCTGGAGCAGGAAGGCCTTATAGAAATCAAACCCAAAAAAGGTATTACTGTTACAAGTCTCTCCATAAAAGATGTTAATATGATTTTCGAGATTCGTAAGCTGTATGAGCCTTACATTTTAAAAAATTACGGTTCCTTTCTTTCCGAAGACAAACTCCATGAATTTTATTATATCTTTTCCCACAAAGATGCCAGCAGCGAATGCTTTCAGAACAATAATTATTTTTATGATCTGGATTCTTCCTTCCACCAGATGATCGTTGATACATGTTCCAATATATATCTGCGTCAGAACTATGCCCTAATTCAAACTCAGAGCGAGCGTTTCCGCTTCATGACCGGAAACATCTCCAATAACCGTCTGGAGGACACCTTCAAAGAGCATATCTCCATTATCATCCCCTGCCTTGAAAAAGACTGGGATACTGCCTCAGAGAAACTGCTGTATCATCTGGATGAATCGAAAAAGTCAACCTTTCGGTTGGTGTTTGATAGTATTGATAGTAATAATATTGGGTTCTGATTGGTTTTGGATGTAAATGAGGAGGGGTTAGGGTCATCCGTCCGTGAGTGGGATGGGGGCGGGGGAGGCGGATGCTGGCTGCGGAGCGGGAATCACTAAGGCCGCATTATCTCGATTTCATCTTGATATGCGGCCCTCTGGCTGAGTATTATCTGCGTAAGTGTTAATCTAAGTAGCTTTTGTTCTAAGTAATTATTATTCTAAGCAATCTTTATTCTAAGCATTTTTTATTTTAGTCGGAATATAGCTAAGTGGAAAAATCCAAGAGAACTAACCCAAGCGGAATACCCCAGGCAAGCAACCACTTTCCTATTCTCCAGTATTATCAGCCAGAGATACCTTTTCTATCCTATGCGGGGAAGAGACAGCGGACGCTCTGGAAATGTAGTGGATGAGAGGCGGGAACGCAGGGCGGGAGGTGACCGTTCCCGGCTCTCACGGACGCGGCTCCCCACGCGCGTCCGCGTACCCCCCTTCCCCTCATCCTACCCCAGCCTATGTATAAACAGCCCACTCCGAAGCTTCGGCTCAAACCAGGTAGACTTAGGCGGCATGAGAAGCCCCGCGTCCGCCACAGACAACAACTCCTCTATGGATGTGGGGAACATGGAAAATGCCACCTCCATATCCTCACCAACCCGGCGCTCCAGTTCCTTAAGTCCCCGTATCCCGCCGATAAAGTCAACGCGCTTATCAACCCTGGGGTCGCCGATTCCAAGCACCGGTCCCAGAAGCTGGTCCTGAAGGATAGACACGTCCAGCCCCTTCACCGGGTCACTGCTCACAAACTCCGGCTTCACCTTAAGACTGTACCATCTGTCCTTTAAGAACATGCCGAATGTGCCCTTCTCCTCAGGCCCAAAGGCCCCGGTTCCTGCCCCGCCACGTTTCTGCACCTCAAAGCGCTCCGAAACAGCAGCCAGAAACTCTTCCTGTCCCAGTCCGTTTAAATCCTTCACCACCCGGTTGTAGGGCAGTATCTTAAGCTCCTCGTCCGGGAACAGTACGGACAGGAAATAGTTGAAAGGCTCCTTTCCTGTATAATCCGGGTTCTCTTCCCTTCTCTTAAGCCCCACCTTCACAGCGGAGGCAGCCCTGTGATGTCCGTCCGCAATATAGGTGGCCGGTATGGCCGCAAATGCATCCTCCACGGCCCGCACCATATTTCTGGCGCCAATCATCCACACCCTGTGGCGGATTGCGTCCTCTGACACGAAATCATACAGAGGCGCCTCCTCCTTCACCTGGGCCACCAAAGCCTTAAGCTCCTGATTCTGCCTGTAGGCCAGGAAAATAGGGCCTGTGTGCGCGTTGGCGGTATCCACGTGGCGGATGCGGTCCAGTTCCTTATCCTCCCTGGTATTCTCATGCTTCTTCACCACGCCGTCCACATAGTCGTCAATGGAACAGCAGGCTACGATACCAGTCTGGCTCCTGCCATCCATGGTGAGTTCATAGAGATAGTAATTTTCCTCAGGGTCCGTCACATAGACCCCTTCCTCAATCTGACAATCAAGCAGCTCCCTGGCCTTGTCATAGACACGGCTGTCATAGGTGTCCACGTCATCCCCAAACTGAGTCTCAGCCCTGTCAATGTTCAGGAAGGAAAGGGGATTCCCCTTAACGGCCTCACAGGCCTCCTTCCTGTTATACACATCATAGGGCAGGGCCGCTACCCGGGCCGCCTTGTCCGCCGCGGGCCTGATACACATAAATGGTTTTACTACTGCCATCGTTTCTCTCCTGTTTATCCAGAGGGTGTTTGAAAATTCATTCCCGCCATCTGTACGCCTCACTTCGCGGCATATTTGGCCCCAATTCAGTCAGCGTAGCCCACTGCGCCTCCTTCATCGGGACCAAATCTCCCACAAAGTGTGACGCACAGCTGGCAGAAAGCAATTTTCAAACACACTCTAAGGTTACAATCCGTCCATGGTAGAGCGCGGTTACTTAACCACCCGCACCCTCAGCACGCCTTTGATGGCCCTGAGCTTCCGGATGGTGGAATCCTCTGCCTTGTGCTCCAAATCCAGCAGCGTATAGGCATACTTATCCCTGCTCTTATTGGTCATGTCGGAAATATTCATGCCCTGTTCAGCCAATATAGCCGTAATCTGTCCAATCATGTTGGGAATGTTCATATGAAGCACGGCCACGCGGCTCTCTGCCTGGCATATGCCCATATCGCAGGACGGAAAATTGACGGAGTTCTTGATATTGCCATTCTCCAGGTAATCTGCCAGCTCCTTCACCGCCATCACCGCGCAGTTGTCCTCGGACTCCTTTGTGGAAGCGCCCAGATGGGGAAGCAGGATAACCCTCTCCATGTTTGCAACCTTTGGATTGGGAAAATCGCTGACATAGTAGCGCACCTTTCCGGTATCCAGAGCTGCCGCCATATCATCGTCATTGACCAGGGTATCCCTGGAGAAGTTAAGGATTACCACCCCGTCCTTCATGATAGCCAGTTTTTCCTTGTTAATCATTCCCCTGGTGGAATCCATAAGCGGCACATGGATGGTGATATAATCACATTTCTGGAAAATGATGTCCGCGTTGGTGATATGCTTTACGTTCCTGGACAGTCTCCAGGCCGCATTAATGGAAATATATGGGTCATACCCGTATACCTCCATTCCCAGATGGGTGGCTGCGTTGGCAACCTCAGCGCCGATGGCTCCCAGGCCGATAACCCCCAGCTTCTTGCCCTTAATCTCGCAGCCTGCAAATGCCTTCTTGCTCTTCTCTGTGTCCTTGGTGATGTTGTCGTCCTCCGCATTGGCCTTGCACCACTCAATACCGCCCACGATATCCCGGGAAGCCATGAGCATACCCGCAATCACCAGCTCCTTTACGCCGTTGGCATTGGCTCCCGGCGTATTGAATACAACGATGCCCTTCTGCGCGCAGGAATCCAGCGGAATGTTATTGACACCGGCTCCCGCCCGGCCCACAGCCAGCAGGTTTTCCGGAAGTTCCATATCGTGCATGGAAGCGCTGCGCACCAGGACGGCGTCAGCGTCCGCCACGTTGTCTGTCATCTCATATCCGGCCGGAAACAGCTCCGTGCCGCACTTCGCAATGGGGTTCAAGCAATGAATTTTTGTCATAATAATCCAACTCTCCTCTATATGTCCAAAGACTTTTATTTCCTGTGCTTCTTCTCGAAGTCAGCCATGAATTCCACCAGTTTCTCAACACCCTCCGCAGGCATTGCATTGTAAATGCTGGCACGCATGCCGCCCACGGTTCTGTGTCCCTTCAGATTCTCAAAGCCCGCTGCCTTTGACTCCTTCACAAACAGGGCGTCCAGTTCCTCATCACCTGTCACGAACGGCACGTTCATCAGTGAGCGGTCCTTCTTAACCACAGTACCCTTAAATAACTGGCTTGCATCCAGGAAATCATAGAGGATCTCAGCCTTCTTTTCATTGTATTCCTTCATGGCTGCCAGTCCGCCTCTGGCCTTCAGCCACTTAAACACCTTTCCGCACATGTATATACCGTATGTAGGCGGGGTATTGTACAGTGACTCTGCGTCCGCATGGGTCTTATAGCGGAGCATGGTAGGTGTCCCTGGCAGCACATCCTCTGTCACCAGGTCCTCCCTCACAATGACAATGACGGTTCCGGCCGGTCCCACGTTCTTCTGGGCGCCTGCAAAAATCAGGCCGTACTTTGTCACATCCACGGGCTCGGACAGAAAGCATGAGGACTGGTCAGCTACCAGAAGCTTTCCCTTTGTGT
>OBXO01001171.1_pt1 | contig 13689 bp, 9 predicted proteins | sample 1501431 | NCBI WGS metagenome assembly OBXO01 (sample SAMEA2580163, study PRJEB22360) | human gut metagenome | biome: human gut; feature: human-associated habitat; material: faeces | place: Denmark | collected 2008/2010 | reverse complement strand
GATTAACTCTACGATTTTGTTAAAAATAAGCACAATAACTTAAGAGGTTACTAAAATAATGAAAATACCGTTAAAAAAATTTACACCCCAGCCCCTGCGGCGCCAGATGATGATTCTTTTAATTATCATGGCGGTTACCATGGCTGGAATTATGATATTCAGTATTTTTTCCTATTACAAACTGCAGTACCAGTCCTTAAAGACCAATCAGGATGAGAAAGTAAACCAGGTGCTTCACGAAGTCCAGTACAACTACACCTATTTTTCAAAACTTACAACCAGCCTTGCTTATAATGAGCTGGTACAGCGCTATCTTATTGAGAACAAGGAAGAATCTAAGTTTGACTATGTACAGCGGGTTTCTAATCTGCTGATCAACACCCAGAATCAGGAACCTTCCATCATTGATATTGCAGTGATTGGTGACAATGGTAATTTCAGCAATGTAGCGGGGGACTCTTCTATTACAAGTAAGCTTTTACAGGAGCTGCCCAGAGATCAGCATGATGTGATTTTCTTTGACCGGCAAAATTACTTTATTCACTCTTTAAATACAGTATGTATTGTTGCAGGGCGGCTGATCTATCCCCTGGACTTAAGCAATGCCACTCCCTGCGGGGCAGTTTTTGTGGCAATAGAGCCCTCCCGGTTTCTTGGAGGCTCTTACTCTCTGGACAGTGCCGATCAAAAAATGATTTTCCTGGATCAGAGCAAAAATCTGCTTTTGGGCGATGAAGAGATTTACCAGGCATTTCTATCTAAAAAATCCGGGGATTCCGTTTTTACTTATTCCAATACGGAATATACCTTTGAGACTCATGCAATACCCGAAACCGGATATGAATTAATATCGATCATTCCAAAGGGTGCTCTGATTCAGAAACTGATCCGGACTGTGGGAAGCCAGTATTTTCTTACCCTGCTTATTTTTATTGTAGTCTGCTCGTTTTTAATATACTTTATCTCCCGGTTTTTCAACACAATCTCGGAATTAACCGGGATCATGAATAAGATTACTTCCGGAAACAGGCGGGCGCTGAAAGAACGTATCCACCTGGATGAACAGTCTTATGTCTGCCTGGAAGCCGCCGCCATTGGAAATGCATTTAACCAGATGCTGGATGAGGTAGATACCTTAAACCGTGATATTTTTAATACCTGTACGAAAATGTATGAAACGGAGATCTATGCAAAGAAAACGGAACTAGCTTTTTTAAGAAGCCAGATCAACCCACATTTTTTGTACAATACCCTGGCTCTGATCTGCGGTATGTCAACCGAGGGACGGTCTGATGACATTATTAATATTTCCCAGGCTCTGGCGCAGATTCTCCGCTACAGCATTAAAGGAAATGAGTTTGTTACTTTTCGGGAAGAGCTTGAGATAGTCAAATCATATCTGATGATACAGTCTACCCGTTTTGAGGGACGTTTTACGATTGCGTACAGTATTTCGGAAGAAATTATGGATGCCTGTATTCCCAAGATGATCTTACAGCCTCTGGTGGAAAACTCCATTGTCCACGGTCTGGAAAAACTGCTGGAACCGGGACATTTACAGATAGGGGGCATACATGACGCATCCAATGACACTCTTGTTATCTGGGTTTACGATACCGGGGAAGGCATTTCCAGCGAACGGCTGTGCCAGATCCGGGACAATCTGAACCACCCGAAGACGATTCCCACTTCTATGGAAGAATCCCTTTCCATGGATGCATCCGGAGAGGATTCGGACAGCCTTGGGCTTTTAAATGTGAACAGCCGCATCCGTCTGTATTATGGCGAACCCTACCATTTAATTATTGAGTCAAAAGAACATATCGAAACAAATATTCAGATTCGGATTCCATTTCAGCAGCAAAGAAAGGAGGAGTAACCATCATGTACAGAGCAGTCATTATTGATGATGAAAAATGGGTGATCAAAAGTCTGCGGGCGCTACTGATTAACCAGGATTACTTTGAAATTATCGGGGAAGCGTATAACGGCGTAACGGGGCTTTCGTTAATTCTGGACCAGCGGCCTGACCTGGCATTTGTAGACATAAAAATGCCGGGCCTTGGCGGTCTCGAACTGCTGCAGGCAGCAAACCTGGAAAAGGTGGATACTGTTTTTACCATCATAAGCGGACACGCAGAGTTTGCCTATGTACAAAAAGCAATGACTCAAAATGCAATCGGCTATTGCCTGAAGCCGTTTTCCCCTACGGAAATTCAGGACAGCATTCTGCGCGCATATGAGAAAGTAGAGTTTCTCCATTCTATGGAAAAGAAAAAAAAAGAACAGAAAGAAGAGAATCTCAATCAATTTCCGGTGAAAAACCGGATTGTCAGATGTATGCTGTCCTATATTCACCAGCACTACAGCGAGTGTATTTCCATCCAGCAGATTGCGGAGCAGTGCAGCGTCAACCCCAATTATGCCAGCCAGTTATTTAACCAGGAAATGAACAAGACCTTTAGCTGTTATCTCACCGAACTTCGCATAGAACATGCGGTGAAATTACTTCAGGATACGGATCTGCCGGTTTCCGAGATTGCATTAACAACTGGTTACCGGGATTACTTTTACTTTGCAAAAGTTTTTAAAAAGACCATGGGAATCACGCCAACTGCCTACCGGAACAGGGAGGATTGAGGTATGAAAATAAAAATTGTGATGTTAGCTGTACTGGCGGTTCTCCTATGCCTGCTCTGGGGATGTCGGGAAGACGGACCGGTAGAAACTGAAAAGAGGCTGCCGGAGTCCCTTAAGAATGCCGATTTAAGCCAGCACCTGGAGATCAGCATCGGATTCTGGAATATTCAGGCTATGGAAAACAGCAAGGAAAAAGACGGGGTCTGGCGTTATCTGGAAGATCTGTTTAATGTGACGATTCAGCCTGTTAACCTGAACTGGTCCGATTATAATGAGCGCTATCTGGTTATGGGGGTGTCGGATTCTCTCCCCGATATCTTTGCCGCAACTACAATAACGGGTACCTCTGAAAATAACGCGCTTTCCCTGACCGATATGATCTCACGCAAAATGCTCACACCTCTGCCCGATGACCTCTCCGGCTATCCCGAGGTAAAAAAGACGGTTGACTCCCTGCAGCATTTTTTAGAGCAGAAAGACGGTAAAATATACACATTTCCCAGGACTTCATTTGGGGATATGGATTTATCATCCTCCGATGCAGGACTGCTGGTGCGCAAAGACTGGTTGAATAATCTGGGCTTAAAAGCTCCCGAAAGTCTGGATGAGTTTATTGATATGACGGTTGCCTTTGCAACGCAGGATCCGGATGGAAATGGTGCGGATGATACCCTGGGATATAACGTTGGGAATCGCACCGCGCTTGGAAAATGGCTGATTCTGGGGATTGCACCGGAATGTAATGTATACACCTGGGTAAAAAAAGACGGAAAGTTTCTTCCCTCTTACCTTCTGCCGGAATTCGAAGATGTAGTAAAAGCCTATCGGAAATTGTATGTAAGCGGGGGCCTTGACCCGGAGTTTTATTTAAAGAAGACTGTAGATTCTGTCTACGATTTTGCCAGAGGGAAGCTTGGTGCGCTGGAATATAAGACTTCTCCGGCCGCCCTTTCCGAAATCAAGGCTTACTGGAACCACTATCACGATGAAACGGAACCCTTTGAAGATGCGGTGAGCATTTTAAATATTTTCCCATGTGCAGACGGGAAGCGGTACAGTAACAGCAGCTCTCCTTTCTGGTCGGAATCTTTGTTTTCTTCCCATGTTGATGAGGAGAAGATGGAACGGATCTTATATCTGTATGAATACCTGCTGTCCGAGGAGGGCTGGTATCTCACCCGGTTTGGCATAGAAGGGGAGGATTATAACTTAAAGAACGGGGAATACACCTGTCTTCTGGATACTTCCAGTGAAAATGTATCCGAGCTGCTGCTCAAAAAATACCCCTCTTTAAACTTATTTACCAGTCTGGCATCCTGGGGCGGATCCAATGATGATTTTGTATCCAGTGAGCAGAATAACAAACGGTATGGCAGAAAGATTATGGAGATGTCCAACGGCACACTGCACTGGAATCAGGAAAATACTACCATGGTCGAACGGCCATATGACTTTTTACAAATGTCCAAAGAAGAGTCTGATATATTTTCTACATCAACTATGATTGATGAATTCACCAAAGTCATTATTGGGGAAGAGGATCCTGTGGATATGTGGCATGAGGTTATCAGACGCTGGGAAAATGACGGCATACAAACCTACATTGATGATTTAAATAAACAGGCAGAAATGCTGAATATAAAGTAAAGGAGATTATGATGACAGGAGTAATATTAACATCTGCCCCGGATGACTGGGCAATTATACAAAAGACCGGGGATTCTGGTACCATTACACTAAAAGGACATTATTCTGTACCGGAAGCCGCCCTGAACGTGGGCGTGAAATACGCCGTTCCGGTAGTGCGCATTATGCAGGAGGAGAATAATTATCCGGTAATTCCATGGACACCTGCGGACTTTTTATTGGAAGACGAAGAACGCTTTACCGGCACTTTTGAAATAACCCTTTCTCTGCCAAAGGGCGGATTATACCGGATTGAAACCGGAGTGGATTCCGCCAGCACCGATGGGACCTATACCTGGATGTTCCGCGGTGACGTGAGATTTCACATCGGTGTTGGAAATCTGTTTCTCGTAGCGGGGCAGTCAAATGCTGCAGGGTTTGGTCAGGATTGGGGCGGTGACCCACCGGCTTTAGGAGTTCATGTACTGCGCAACAATAACCGCTGGGCTCTGGCCGCCCACCCTTTAAACGAATCTACCGATGCTGATGATGATAATGCAAACACAGAACTTCGGGTGTCGGGAACTTCACCATGGATCGCATTTGGCAGGCACTTTCAGCAGATTTCGGGCTGCCCGGTGGGATTGATTGTCTGTGCAAAGGGCGGCTCTCCCATTGACCTGTGGGACAAAAACGGAACCGGGTCACTCTATTGGAATATGATGCGGAAAGTCAAAGATCTTACCCCGGACAGCGGAACTGCAGCCCCAGCCGGCATTTTATGGTACCAGGGATGTGCAGATACCCTCTCCGGAAATTTTGAAGTCTATGAGGAGAAATATCATACGCTTATCTCCAATGTAAGAGCCGATCTCGGGTATGAAATACCGTTTTTTACTTTTCAGCTAAACCGGGAAATAGACTCCCCTTATGAGGAAGGTTGGGCTGTAATCCGGGAAATCCAGCGCAGGACTGCACTTTCCATGCCAAATGTATATGTACTCCCAACATTAAACTGCTCTCTGTCCGATAACGTACACAATTCTTCTGTTTCCAATACACTTTTAGGCGAACGGATGGCAAAACTGTGCGGTCATGTGCTTTGCAGTGCCCCGGCTTTTCTGGCACCGGATATCCACAGTGCGGAACTGATTCAGGCTGACCAGATACTGCTGCGATTCCTGGGTGTAGTAAAGAACTTATTTCTTTACAGCCAAAATCCTGCTGAGTGCGGCTTTTATATAGAAGACAACCTGGGGGAAGTTCCACCTTACAGCATAATTCCGGCACCTGGCATTCCCAATGGACTGCTGCTTACCCTGGACCGGGAAATCCGTGGGAAGGCTTTTGTTTCCTTCTGCCATAAACCCGTTCCAAGTTTTATTCCGCCCGTAGATGGAGTTACGTATCTTCCTGTGCTTTCTTTTTATCAATTTTCTGTGGAAACACACGGAATTGTATAAAACCAGTTTTGTATAAAGGGCGATTTATTGAATGTGAGGTGTGTATGCCGCGAGTCTTACATACAGTGATTTTTATTTACGGCGATCTTATATTCAGTGTCAATTTTAACGGCAAATATTAAGTATAATGAAAATTGGAGGTATCAATATGTCATCAGAATTAAATTGGAAACCCTATGAACGCCAGGCACCAAAGTGGTTTCGGGATGCAAAATTCGGACTTTTTTTCCATTGGGGACCCTACAGTGTTCCGGCTTTTGAGAATGAATGGTATTCCAGGAATATGTACGGAAAAGGTCTCTCCCAGAATGTCCATCATGAAAAAACCTATGGCTCTCTTCACGATTTCGGATATAAAGATTTTTATCCGATGTTTACCGGGGAAAAGTTTGATCCGGAAGAATGGGCAGCTCTGGTTGTTGCTTCGGGAGCAAAATATGCGGGACCCGTTACGGAACACGCTGATAATTTTTCCATGTGGAACAGTCAGGTCAATCCGGTAAACGCTGTTCATTACGGACCGAAACGAGATATCACCGGAGAGTGTGTCAATGCTTTCCGTAAAAGAGGCATCAAAATACTGAGCACCTTTCACCATCAGTGGCTTTGGGGATGGTTTATGTCTTCCGATGCAGAAGCGGATGTCTATAACCCCGACAATGAGCAGTATTACTGGGATGCTCTGCCACTGGAGACAAACCGGTATCACCCTTACCGCATGCCGGATGAGAAGTTTAATCAAATGTGGCTGGATAAGGTAAACGAAGTCGTAGATCTCTATCAGCCTGACCTGATCTATTTTGACAGCCGCTCTTTTATTATCGATGAAGCATACCGCTATAAGATGGTCAGCCATTACTATGATACTTGCAGCAGCAAAGATATTGCCATATCTTATAAGCAGGAAGATTTCCCGGCTGATATTGGAATCTATGATATTGAATGCGGGCGTTTTTCGCAGGCGAAAAACTTTCCATGGCAGACAGATGACCGGCTGGAAGATAACATAACCTGGTGCATTGTGCAAAACCCTAAGTATAAATCTGCCTGCAGCATCATCCATCAGCTTTGTGACATCACGGCAAAAAACGGAAACTTATTATTAAATGTAGGACCAAATGCAGATGGATCCTTTCATCCTGATGCCGTGAGCATACTCCATGAAATTGGTGACTGGCTGAAAGTTAACGGAGAGGCTATCTATTATACCCGCCCCTGGCTGACAGCGGCAGAAGGTCCCACCACTGTAGCGGACGAAAATTATGACATTGATAAAATCAATCACCAGGTGGAAGATGGGCTTGCATCTGATATCAGGAATCACATCTTTACCTCCCAAGACTTTCGCTTTACCCAGAATGATTCCGCAGTTTATGCCATTACCTTTGGATGGCCGGAAAGCCGGAAACTCTATATTAAGACACTGAAAAAATGCAGTCCAGGAGCAGTGTCGAAGGTGCAACTGCTGGGAACGGATTTCGGACTTGACTTTATTCAAACAAAGGATTTTTTGGAAGTGACCCTTCCTGATCAGCCACCCTGTAAATTTGCATATGCCTTAAAGATTTTATTTTAACACGGAAAACGTACCATGAAATTAATTCCTGTACACTTGTATTGATTCCTGCACCCTGATAATAATTCCTGTATCAACATCTTTCTTAATTCCCGATTATTGTACTTCATTCTAAAATGTCATATAATAAAATTTAGCAATATAAAATAAAAATAGAACAGGAGTGAGTATCATGTTATATGACCAGTACAAGAAACGAGAAACGTTTAAGGATTCCTTTGATACACCGCTTTTCGGAACCTTAGAGGCAGATTCCCCCATACCGAAAAATGTAATAGGCGATCATCCTCTCGAACCGGCACTTGCTTATCAGTTGATTAAAGATGAACTGATGAACGAAGGCAACGCAAGATTGAATCTTGCTACGTTCTGCCAGACTTACATGGAAGAGGAAGCCGTTAAACTTATGTCCGAAACCCTTGAGAAGAATGCCATTGACAAGACGGAGTACCCGCAGACTGCAGAAATCGAACACCGCTGCATTAATATGATCTCTCATCTGTGGAACTCTCCTGATGAAGCCGATTCCATCGGCACCTCCACCGTAGGTTCCTCTGAGGCATGTATGCTGGCAGGTATGGCAATGAAATTCCGCTGGCGAAAAAGAGCCGCTGAATTTGGCCTTGATCTCTCTAAAAAACCGAATCTTGTGATTTCCTCCGGTTATCAGGTATGCTGGGAGAAATTCTGTGTATACTGGGATATTGAGCTGCGGGAGGTACCAATGAGTGCCGGCTGTATGTGCATAGATCCCGATACAGTACTTCAATATGTGGATGAATATACCATCGGCATAGTCGGTATCCTGGGCATTACTTATACCGGAAAATTTGACGATATGCAGGCAATCGACCGGAAACTGGAAGCTTATAATGCCTCAACCAGACATAAAGTCTATATTCATGTAGACGCTGCATCCGGTGGTCTTTTTGTACCTTTTGTAAATCCGGATCTGCTCTGGGATTTTCGTTTAAAAAACGTTATCTCCATCAACTGTTCCGGCCATAAATATGGACTGGTTTATCCTGGAATCGGATGGGTTCTCTGGAAACGCAAAGAATATCTCCCGGAGGAGTTAATTTTTGAAGTAGATTACCTGGGGGGCAAGATGCCCACAATCGCCCTGAACTTTTCCAGGTCCGCCAGCCAGATTATTGGACAATACTACAATTTTATCCGTCTGGGAAAGGAGGGATACCGGAGAATTCAGCAAAAGACTCAAGACGTGGCGCACTACCTGGCTGATAAATTAAGAGAAACCGGCATCTTCCATATCTACCAAGACGGTAGTGACCTTCCGGTTGTCTGCTATACTCTGAAAGAGGATGAAAACCGTGAGTGGACACTTTATGACTTATCTGACCGCCTGCTCATGCGAGGATGGCAGGTTCCCACCTATCCTCTGCCTAAGAATCTGGAGAACGTTATTATCCAGCGGATTGTGTGCCGTGCTGATTTAAACTATGATATGGCAGAACTGCTGATTCGCGATCTGAAAGAAGGCATACAGGAATTAGACAAAGCTGCTGTCCTTGTTCATGGCAAAAAAACAGAACCGAAAGTCTATGGATTTACCCATTAAACCAATCAGAGCGGCTGCATATAATATTTGCAGCCGCCCTTTTCACATTTACGGCAGCTTCTTCCCTGCCGCCATATACAATTCATACCATTCTTCTCTTGTAAGTGTTACATTCGATGCTTTGCAGATATCCGCCACTCTCTGTTTATTCGTACTTCCCACAATCGCTTGTATTCTGGCTGGATGGCGCAGAATCCAGGCAATTGCTATGGCATTATTTGTCACCTGGTATTTTTCTGCCATCCGGTCAATCTTCTCATTCAAAAGGGGAAATTTTTCATTGTTTAAGAAAACCCCTTCAAACATTCCATATTGAAACGGCGACCATGCCTGAATGGTGATTTCTTTTAATCTGCAATATTCCAGTACACCACCGTCACGGTTTGTTCCTGCATCGTTATGGATATTTACATTAATCCCTGCATCTACGATTCCGCAGTGCGCAATGCTAAACTGCAGCTGGTTGATCAGTATTTTTTGATTGCAGTATTTATTCAATAGTTCCATTTGATATGGGTTTTCATTACTTACCCCAAAATAGCGGACCTTTCCTGACTTCTCCAGCTCCTCAAATGCCCCGGCAACTTCCTCCGGCTCCATTAAGGTATCCGGACGGTGAAGCAGCAAAATGTCGATATAATCGGTTTTCAGCCTCTTCAGACTGCCTTCCACCGAACTGATTATATGTTCTTTGGAGAAATCAAAGCAGCACCCCGGACGAATTGCACATTTTGTCTGAATCAGCATTTTGTTCCGCAGCCCAGGCTCTGTCACATCACCAAATATTTCCTCGGCTTCTCCTCCTGCATATATATCTGCATGGTCGAAAAAATTAATTCCCTGATCCATTGCAGTGTCAATCAATTCCCGGACAGCCTCCCTGGTCTTCAATTCTTTGATTCTCATACATCCAAGTCCGATTTCCGGTACCTGGATTTTCCCATTTCCGATGCTGATACTTTTCATATTAATACCTATGTGTATTACAGCTTTGCCTGCAATACCGCCACTTTGAAACTGGTTGAAAGAATCATGCCGTGGCTTCCTTTCATTTATTTTCTTTCAGCCTTTTACTTTTTGTATTTCATTTATAGATTTTAATTTATATCGAACTGCCATAGGGCTGATGTATATATGGCGATTGCTTTTTTTAGATTCGAAATGGACTGAGCTTCATCAGCACAATGGCAATTTCCGTGACCGGGAGGCAGTCCCAGATTCCCAAAATCTACGGGCAGTCCGGGTCCAAAGCCCACAGCATTTGGAATATGGCGTGCATAGGTTCCTCCTCCCATCACATAGGGCAAACCAGATTCTCCGGTAACATGGCTGTATACCTTGCAAAGATCCTGTATCCACGGACTGTCTTTATCTACATAATTGGGCCGGCTGTCATTAAGAAGTTCTGCTTGAAATCCATATTTATCAGCACTGACCTGCAGTCTTTTAAGAATCTCTTCACAATCCTTTGTGATTGGATAACGGATATTCATATGTAATTCCACACGATTCTCTTTTGTCTGAACGATCGTCCCTGATGACGTTAACTTACCGGATTCATCGTCTTCACAAGCTATACCACATCCAATACCATACCCATCCCTGCATACACATTCTAAGAATTCTATTATTTTTCTGTCATTCCCCTCTGCCAGTCCGGATTTCAATATATCCCTGAATAAGATGCCTATTGCATTTTGTGTTCCCTCCGGAAAAGCAGAATGTCCGGATATCCCCATGGCACTTACTGTATGACGGTTATTTTGGAGGATCTGCCCATATACAGCAGATGCCTGATCCGGAATTATGTTTTCTGCATTTCCGCCCTCTATTTTAATAATGCTACCTGATATTTCAGGGGATGTCAACCGAATATTACAGATTCCTTTTTCCCCGCAGCACACTGGAAATGCACAGTCCGCCACGATAGAATAATCCGGAGCGGGGTGGTGTTTTAAATAATAGGACACGTCCTGCATCCCTGCTTCTTCCTGACATCCAAGAATCTGCCTGTACCTTATTGCCGGCTCTCCCAGAATATCACGCATGCAGCGAAGTGCATACAGAACCGCGACTGAAGGCCCTTTATTATCCTGTACGCCTCTTCCTATAAGAAAGTCATCTTTCCGGGTACATGTATAGGGCGGATAGATCCAATCCCTTCCTTCGGGAACCACATCTAAATGTCCCCAAATTCCCAATTCCTTTTCTCCGCTTCCAAATAAAATACTGCAGCAGTAGTACTCATGATTTTCATATTTGAAATCATAACCATCCACCAGTCTTAAAAACCTGTCAATCACTTCTTTACAATTTTCTCCATATGGAAAATCACCTTTCGCCTGAGATGATATACTGGGTACTTCCACTAAACATGTAATATCTTCTATCAATTCATTTTCATGGTCTTCAATCCAATTCCATATTTTCTGCTCTTCTGTCATTCAGCTGCCTTTCTCCGCATTTTTAAACAGGCTCTAACTCCTCCAATTCACTCCGGTTTTCCAGCATAATATTTAAGATTGTCCGATTGGTATTACTCATTCCCTTATTACCTAGTATTCCAAGATTCTCCAGCGTTCTTTCCACATCTCTATGGACAATTCCGTCATGGCTGTCTGCTCCTGTGTCGCTTAAAGCCATATTTGCTGCCCGAATTGCAGAAGTAACAGCCGTTGCAATCTTAAGTGCACATCCCGGTTTGGCACCATCGCATACTACACCGGAGATATCTGCCACCATGCTGTTTACCGCATATTGCATCTGACGGTATGTTCCTCCCAGCATTGAAATAATGCCGCAGCTTACCCCCATTGCCGCCGATATGGAACAGCCGCACAGTACCGACAGTCTGCCCAGATAATGCTTTGTATGTACTGTAAGCAATATACTGATTGACAGCCCACGCAGAACCTTTTCCTCGGGTATTGCAAGTTTATATCCAATGGCTGCAATTGGTATCGTTGCAGTTAATCCCTGGTTGCCGCTTCCTGCTGTGCTCATAACAGGCTTACTGCAGCCTGCCATCCTGGCATCTGCCGCCGCAGCAGTCATAGCTATGGCATAATTTGCTGCATCTGTCGCGATTAATCCACTTTTATTATCTTCCAGAATACTTTTACCCACCTTTAAACCATACTCATTTTGTAGCCCCTCCAAAGCAATTCCTTTATTTAAATCAATTACTTCCTTTAAAAATTCTAGTTCTGCAACTGACACTGTTTCACCAAATTCTACAATTTCCTGAAGGGTAATATCATACTGCTGGTCATTTACTGCTTGTTCTTTTAATTTTGGAAAACTTTTTTCTGCTTCATAGATTATGTGGTCATTTTTTGACAGGAGTACCATATTTTTATGACTACCTGATATAATGGCACAAACTCTAATATTCTTTGCAAAAGCCTCCACCATTACATACACCTTTTCACTTACCCCGGCAATTCCTACATGTATTTTATTTGCCCCCACCATTTCTCTTGCTTTTTCTTTTTGTTTATCAGTCAATCCCTCTAAAACCAAAAGCTCTTTTTGAGGCTCTGAGCTTACTGCACCAAGGGCAACTGCAATATCCAGACCAATCATTCCCGTACCCGGAATCCCTACATTCATTCCGTTTTTAAATATATACTGGCTTACAGATACTTCTATTTTTTCCGGAAACATACCCAGTTCTTTTACTGCATGTGCCGCTGCAAGAGCTGCTGCTGCCGGTTCCGTACACCCCAGCGCCGGCGATATCTCTGATTTTAACAGATCCAGATAAAACTTCTGCCTGTCTTGTAACATTTTACTTCTCCTTTGCATCTGCTTCATACTAGCCTCTCCCTGTATTTTTTAGGTGTAGTTCCCATTTCCTGTTTAAATACACGGATAAATTGTGATGTGTCATTATATCCAGATAATGATGCTATTTCTGTAATGGAATACCTGCCATCCGTCAATAACTGTTTTGCCTTCCCAATTCTCACTTGTCTTATATAGGCAGAATAACTTATACCTGTCTTTTCTGCAAACATGTGGCTTAAATAGGTTGGATTTAAAAAGAATACATCTTCTGCCAGCTCTTTCATACTGATGTCCTGATGATAATGAACTTCTGCATATTCCTTCAGTGCCATGATAATATCCTTCTGGCTACCCAGCTGATTTTGCCTGTGCTTCCTACATACATAGTCTATTTTTTTCTGGACTACATCCCGAATGTCGTTTATATTTTGAAAATCCAACAGCTGGAACTTCAATTTTGCATGTTTCATTTTCTCCAATTCATTTTCACTCTCTAATATCTGATTAAATATCACGGTAAGACGTACCATCAGCATTTCAATACTGTCTATATCAATTCCAGAGTCCTTCCCTATTTCCGCAAACATTTCATTCAATACTTCATACGCCTTCTCCTGGTTTCCCTTACCAAGAGAGATCAGGAGAAAGTCTCTTTGTTTATCACTCATTTGATAACTGTGGTTTCTTTCATTTTCAATAACCTCATAAAATAAAAGGTGTCTTTCATAAAATATTTTACTGGTTACAGCTGCCATTGCCTGCTGGTATGCTTCCTTTATATAGGAAGATTCCTCCTGTATTTTACTGATTCCTATTCTACAGTCATATCCTTGGTCCTGAAGTAATTTTAATATCTTTCTGAGTAAAATTCCGGTCTGATGATCCACACTTATTACAAGGGAACAAACCTGTTTTTGAATAAACAGGCAGCGGAATCCCGTCCACACTTTATTATCGTATACTCCCCGCAGCCACAGCGCAAATTCCTCCTGCTCAGGCTGATGATTTCCCTC
>OBXO01001164.1_pt1 | contig 13773 bp, 10 predicted proteins | sample 1501431 | NCBI WGS metagenome assembly OBXO01 (sample SAMEA2580163, study PRJEB22360) | human gut metagenome | biome: human gut; feature: human-associated habitat; material: faeces | place: Denmark | collected 2008/2010 | reverse complement strand
GCCTGCGGCGGGTCCCCTGGGCAAGCCCGGGGGTGGGGGAAATCAGCTCAGGCGTGCCTCCAGCTCCGCCTTGCGGTCCTCATAACCGGGCTTGCCCAGGAGGGCGTACATGTTGTTCTTATACGCTTCCACGCCGGGCTGGTCGAAGGGATTGATCTCCAGCAGATAGCCAGACAGGCCGCAGGCGTACTCGAAGAAGTAGATCAGCCAGCCCACGCTCTGCGCGTCCCGGGCCGGGGCGGTGACCACCAGGTTGGGCACGCCGCCGTCCACGTGGGCCAGCAGGGTGCCCCGCATGGCCTGTTCGGCTACGAAGGAGAGATCCTTGCCCGCCAGGAAGTTGAGCCCGTCCACATTGTCCGGGTCGTGGGGAATGGTGACGCTGCCGCGGCTGCGGGCAAAGCGCACCACCGTCTCCAGCATCAGGCGCTCACCCTGCTGGATGTACTGGCCCATGGAGTGCAGATCCGCGGTGAACTCCACGCTGGCGGGGAAGAGGGCCTTGCCGTCCTTGCCCTCGGTCTCGCCGAAGAGCTGTTTCCACCACTCGCCAAAGAAGCGGAAGGAGGGCTCGTATCCCACCAGGATTTCCACCTTCTTGCCCTGGGTATACAGGGCGTGCCGGGCGGCGGCGTACTGCCAGGCCGGGTTGTCCGTACCGGGGGCGGCCAGGGCCTCCATGGCCTGGGCAGCACCCTCCATCAGGGCGGCGATATCCACCCCGGCGCAGGCGATGGGCAGCAGGCCCACGGCGGTGAGGACGGAATAGCGGCCGCCCACCGCGTCGGGCACCACAAACTCCTCATAGCCCTCCGCGTCGGCCAGGCCCTTCAAGGCCCCCTTGTGGGCGTCGGTGGTGGCGTAGATGCGCCTGCGGGCCCCCTCCTTGCCGTACTTCTCCTCCAGCAGGGCCTTGAAGATGCGGAAGGCTACTGCCGGCTCGGTGGTAGTGCCCGACTTGGAGATGACATTGATGGAGAAGTCCTTGTCCTTCACCAGCTCGATGACTTCCAGCATGGCGTCGGAGGAGAGGCCGTTGCCGGCAAAGTAGATGTCGGGCCCGCCCTTGTGGGTCAGGTTGAAATTGGGGGAGTGGAGCAGCTCCACCACCGCGCGGGCGCCCAGATAGGAGCCGCCGATGCCGATGACCACCAGGGCCTGGGAGTCGCTGCGGATGCGCTCCGCCGCCGCCTGGATGCGGGCAAACTCCTCCTTGTCGTAGTCCCGGGGCAGGTGAACCCAGCCGGTATACGCGCCGCCCAGGCCGCTGCCCTCCTCCAGCTTGACGCGGGCGCTCCCCAGCGCGTCCAGCCGGCTGGTCAGCCAGTCCTCGGGCAGAAACGGGGTGCAGTTGGAAGTATTCAGCTCTAACATAAATTGACCCTCCTCAAAATAAGGCTTGTCCTGGCTCCCAGTATACACCAAAGCGGGCCGCTTTCCTAGGGGGATTTTGGAAATTTTGAAGCAAAAAAATGCGCCCGGCACAAGCCGGGCGCGGAGAAGGACGACGGGGATTGGGCGACCGCGTCAGTTCTTGAGACTCTGCATGGGGGCCGGAATACGTCCGCCGCGGGCCACAAAGGCGTCACTGCTCTCGGCGTGGACGGGCATGACGGGGGCGGAGCCCAGCAGGCCGCCGAATTCCACCGTATCCCCCACCACCTTGCCGGGGGCGGGGATGAGGCGGACGGCGGTGGTCTTGGAGTTGACCATGCCGATGGCGGCCTCGTCGGCGATGATGGCGGAGAGGGTGGCGGCGGTGGTGTCGCCGGGGACGGCGATCATGTCCAAGCCAACGGAGCACACACAGGTCATGGCCTCCAGCTTATCCAGGTGGAGGGCGCCCGAGCGGGCGGCGGCGATCATGCCCTCGTCCTCGCTGACGGGGATGAAGGCGCCGGACAGGCCTCCCACGTGGGAGGAGGCCATGACGCCCCCTTTCTTCACCGCGTCGTTGAGCAGGGCCAGGGCGGCGGTGGTGCCGTGGGTACCGCAGGTCTCCAAACCCATCTCCTCCAGGATGCGGGCCACGCTGTCGCCGATGGCGGGGGTGGGGGCCAGGGAGAGATCCACGATGCCAAAGGGCACGCCCAGCCGGCGGCTGGCCTCCTGGGCCACCAGCTGGCCCATTCGGGTCACCCGGACGGCGGTCTTCTTGATGGTCTCGGCCACCACGTCGAAGGGCTGGCCCTTCACGTCCTTGAGGGCGTGGTGCACCACGCCGGGGCCGGACACGCCCACATTGATGATGCAGTCCGGCTCCCCCACGCCGTGGAAGGCGCCCGCCATGAAGGGGTTATCCTCCACCGCATTGCAGAATACCACCAGCTTGGCGCAGCCAAAGCCGCCCCGGTCGGCGGTGCGCTCGGCGGTGTCCTTGATGATGCGGCCCATCTCGGCCACCGCGTCCATGTTGATCCCCGCCCGGGTGGAGCCAACGTTGACGGAGGAGCAGACAAAGTCGGTGATGGCCAGCGCCTCGGGGATAGAGGCGATGAGCTTCTTGTCGGCCTGGGTGGCCCCCTTCTGCACCAGGGCGGAGAAGCCGCCGATGAAGTTGACCCCGGTGGACTTGGCGGCGTTGTCCATGGCCACGGCGAAGGGGACGTAGCTGCCCGTCTCCGACGCCCCGGCCACAAGAGCCATGGGGGTGACGGAGATGCGTTTGTTGACGATGGGGATGCCGAACTCCCGCTCAATGGCCTCGCCGGTGGCCACCAGGTGCTCGGCCCGGCGGGTGATCTTGTCATAGATCTTCTGACAGGCGGCCTTTGGATCGGGATCGGCGCAGTCCAGCAGGGAGATGCCCATGGTAATGGTACGCACGTCCAGATGCTGCTGGTCGATCATATGTATGGTATCCAAAATTTCGTTGGTGTTGATCAAGTCAATTCCTCCTGAAAATCAACTGAAGCGTGGGCGGTTCCGGCGGGCGGGGACAAGCCCCGCCCCTACATTACAGCTCCCAAAGACGTCCCGCTGTAGGGGCCGACACCCCAGGGCGGCCTCTCTTGCCCCTGCGGGGCAATTCACCTTCTGCCCTCACCGGCCCGCAGGCGGGTGTGGGCACCCGCCCCTACATATCGGTGAGGGGTGCACCCCGCTTTCGGGGCCCCCGCGCGAACCCAGCGAAGCGGTTCGCGTGGGGAAAAGGAGGCCCAGCGGCGGGAGTGAGCGTTCGGGCTTGCCCGGAAGCGAATGATCCAAAGCTTGGGCCGACGCTGTCACGCTGCGGCGGCTGCGCGACGCCACACTGCTTACCCCTCCGCGAAAAACACCTTGCGCCTGCGGCGCAACTGCTTTTTCGGCTGCGGGGCTCGCTGTGCGGCTGCGACCCACGCCTCCGCGCTTCCTGTCACGCTGCGGGTTGGGCGCATGGCCGGGTCGCTAAGCGGCCATTCCGCGAAAAATGCCGCTGGGCTTCGCCCAGCCTGTTTTTTCCTCTTCATGTCCTCTTAGCTCCCCTATGCGCCTACCCTCCGCGCTTCCTCAGATCCGGTGCATGGCGTTGAAAATATCCTCCCGCTGGGCGCGGATGTCCAGGCTGCGGGCCTCACCCTCCCGCTCCAGCAGGGCGGCCAGCTCGGCGAAGGGGATGTCGCAGGCGCCGGCGTCCACCAGCATAACCATGGTGAAGTCCCCCTGGAGGATGGTCTGGCTGATGTCCAGAATGTTGACATTGTGCTGGGCCAGCAGGGCGCAGACCAGGGACATGATACCCACCCGGTCCTTGCCGAGAACGGTGACGATTGCTCTCATAATAGAACAGCTCCTTTGCAGTTTTTACGGATATGGGGGACACTCACTGCAGCTCATCCAGCGTCAGCCCGAAGGCGGGCAGGAAGTGCTCCAGAAAGTAGTCCAGCTCGGGCAGACCATAGCCCTGCAGGGCCTCCAGCGTCTGCTCCGCGGCCTGCTTGAATTCGGCGTTGCCCGCCTTGAGCTCCTCCACGCATTTGATGTGGGCCGAGAGCTTGTCGGCGGCCTTGACCAGTGTTCTGAGCCCGGGGTCGTAGCCCTCCCGCAGCAGGGGGGCAAAGGAGGGGCGGAGGGCCTCCGGCAGCATATGCAGCAGCTTGTGGGCGGAGAACTGCTCCACTTCCCTGTAGGCGTCCCGGATGTCGGGGTTGTAGTACTTGATGGGGGTGGGCAGGTCGCCGGTGAGGATCTCCGGCGCGTCGTGGTAAAGGGCCGCTGCGGCGGCCAGGCCGGGGTCGGCGTCGCCGCCGAACCCGCCCACATCAGGGGGTGGGCGCCGCCGCCGAACACGCCCCGCCGGATCACGGCCAGGGCGTGGGCCAGCACCGCCACCATGTGGGAGTGCTCCTGAATGTTCTCCTGAAAGGTGTTGCGCATCAGCCCCCAGCGGTTGATGTACCGCATCCGGGAGAGGTAGGCGAAGAACGGGTACTGGTCTGACATGGTCATCCCTCCTGCGAAAGCAAACTATTCTACCACAGAAGCGGCCGGTTTGTAAACCGTCGAAAAAGGAGGGCGGCCCAGGGCCGCCCTCCTTATCTTATATTACTGGGTCTGCTTGACCTCAAAGGCGGCGACGCTCTGCTCAAAGGCAGAGCGGTCGGCGTCGGAGCCGTGGACCTCCACCTTCACCGGGTGGGAGAGATCCAAGGAGAACAGGCCCATGATGGATTTGGCGTCGATGACGTATCGGCCGGAGAGCACGTCCACCTCGCAGGGGCAGCAGGTGGCCGCGTTGACAAACTGGCGTACATCCTCGATGGAGGACAGCGACACGAAGAACTCAGACATGAAAGGGCACCTCCTAAATGACTGTATACAAACGGTGGGGCTTTGCTTTATAATTAGGGTATCCCCATTATAGACAGGAACGGGGAAAAAATTCAATGGGAAAGCCGCGGTAAACCGGAAATTCTGTTTTTTTCACAAAGAGCCGCGGTCATATGCGAGGAAAAGACATGCGAGTTGCTATCTACACCTTGGGCTGCAAGGTCAACCAATACGAGACGCAGGCGATGGAGGCGGAGCTCACCCGCCGGGGCCACGCCCTGGTTCCATTTGACGGGGCGGCGGACGCCTATGTGATCAACACCTGCACCGTCACGGCGGTGAGCGACAAGAAATCCCGCCAGATGATCCGGCAGGCCCGCAAGCGCTCCCCCCACGCGGTGGTGGCGGTGTGCGGCTGCTACGCCCAGACCGATCCGGAGGCGGTGGAGGCCCTGGGGGTGGATCTGGTCATGGGTACGGCCGACCGCATGGGCTTTCTGGACGCGCTGGAGGCCCTCAGCCCCGACGGCGGACACCCGGTGGTGAGGGTGGACGACGCCCTGCGCCGCCGCCAGTATGAGCATCTGCCCGCCGGCGGCCTGGAGGGGCGCACCCGGGCCATGCTCAAGGTGGAGGACGGCTGCGTCAACTTCTGCACCTACTGTATTATCCCCTACGCCCGGGGGCCGATCCGCTCCCTTCCCTTGGGGGAGGCCGCCTGTGAGGCAAAGCGCCTTGCCGGGGCGGGCTACCGGGAGCTGGTGCTCACCGGCATCGAAATCTCCTCCTGGGGACACGATCTCAAAAATGGGCAGGGCCTGATCGACCTTGTGGAGGCGGTGTGCGCCGCCGCGCCGGAGTGCCGGGTGCGGCTGGGCTCCCTGGAACCCCGCACCGTCACGGAGGACTTCTGCCGCCGGGCCGCCGCCCTGCCCAACCTGTGCCCCCACTTCCACCTCTCCATGCAGAGCGGCTGCGACGCCACGTTGAAGCGGATGAACCGGAAATATGATTCCGCCCGGTATTATGAGAGCGTAACATTACTCCGGGAACACTTTGACCGCCCCGGCATCACCACCGATCTCATCGTGGGCTTCCCCGGCGAGACGGAGGAGGAGTTTGACCAGACCCTGGACTTTGTGCGCCGGTGCGCCTTCTCCGCCATGCACATCTTCCCCTACTCCCGCCGTTCCGGCACCCCGGCGGCCTCCATGCCCGGCCAGGTGCCCAAGGCGGAGAAGGAGGCGCGGGCCCGCCGGGCGGCGGCGGTGGCGGAGGAGCTGCGGGCGGCCTGGCTGGAGCGCTGGGTGGGGGAGACCCTGACCGTGCTCTTCGAGGAGGAGAAGGAGGGCCTCTGGCGTGGCCACGCCCCCAATTATACGGAGGTCTTTGCCCCGGGCGAGGGACTACATAATGTCATAAAAGAGGTAAAAATAACGGGAATTCATCGGGACGGACTGAAAGGAAGCGTGCTGGAATGAACCGGAGGCTGTTCCCCCTGGCCCTGAGCCTCGCCCTGCTGGCGGGGTGCGCCCCCGCGCCGGAACCCACACCCGAGCCCACACCCACCCCGGCCGCGGCGGTGGACTTCCACACCTTTCTGGACGCGGTCAACGAGAAGCGCCGGGCCGTCATCGAGGACGGGGAACCCCTGGATGTCTCCGACTGGACGCCGGCCTTTGCCGACCAGAACACCACCTTCACAGATGGGGAGATGGAACTTTTGCTGACGCCCCATGGCCCGGAGGAGAACCTGACCATGGAGCAGGCCCGGGAGGACGTGGAGACCGCCTTCACCCTCCTGCGCACCACCTACGGGGCATACGAGTACTTCGGTAGCGACCAGGTCTTTGACGGCCTGCGGGAGGATGCCCTGGCCCGGCTGGAGGAGGCTGACCCCGGTCTCCCGCTGGCGGACGTGGTGGCGGAGGCCCTGTATACCGTGCTGTCCCCGGTGGTGCGGGACGGGCACTTTGCTGTTGGCCGCCGACACCTGATTGAGCCCTATGAACTCAACACCTACTATGTGCCCGGCGTGTATATCGACACCCCCGCCGGACTGAGCGAAGACTACATAAAGCCCACCATCGGCCCGGACGGGGCCATCACCTATGGCTTTTTCGCCATGAGCAAGGACGGGAGCGATTTGCCGGACACCCTGGGGGATCACGAATTGAACTGGGCACTGTGTGAGCCGGCGTCCTCCTATTCCTATTCCCGTGAGGTTTTTTACGAGGGCCAGTGTCAGGGGATCCCCATGCTGGAGTCCCGGCACATGTCCGCCAGTACGCCGGAGGGAGAGGCCCAGCTGGAGCGGTTCGCCTCCTGTGGCGGGGAGTACGCCGACGCGCCCCTGCTGATCTTCGACGTGCGGGGGAACCCCGGTGGCAGCGACCGGTGGTTTATGGAGTGGTTCAAGGGGTGGACAGGGCAGTATGCAGAGCCCCGCCAGGCCGGCGGCCAGAGGTTCAGCCAGCTGCGCCGCCAGAATCCGATGCTGAGCTATCCGGAGGAGTGGATGGGCACATGGGATGTCTACTCTGATCCAGGCCGCTGGGTGGAGCGGGAGGGCTACACCTTTTTATTGACGGACGGCGGTACCGCCTCCTCCAGGGAGACTGTGGTGGAGCATCTGCACTCGGTGGAGAACACGCTGGTGGTGGGAATCCCAAGCGGCGGCTGCGCCCTGGTTCCCAATAACATGCACTTCTATCTGCCCAACACGGGGGTAGAGCTCTACTTCGGTACCGGTCTGTGTTTGATAGAGACGGACGAGAACCGGGACGGGGTGGGCTATCTCCCCGACCTGTGGGTCAACCCCGTCGAGGCCCCGGTGGCGGTGGCCCGGCTGTGCGGGTACTATGGCCTGAAGGAGCCGGTGTCGTAGGGGCCGCTGCCCTCAGCGGCCCGCCTCGCTCCGGTTCCGCAGGGCGCCGAGCTTTTCCTGCCAGGCGTCCAGCCGCTCCCGGGGGAGCAGACCGTTGATGAGCAGGGACATGGCCACCCCCACGCCGGTGTCCAGCATGCGGTTGAGAGAGTAAGAGATGTAGTCGTCCGGGCCGATGGAGAACAGCAGCAGGCAGAGCACCACCCCGCCGGGCTGTACGGCGCCGACCCAGAAGATCTGGGCCAGCAGAATCAGGACGACGATACCGCCGAAGAGCAGGGGCACCAGCAGCAGGTGGCGTCCCCCGTCGGGATAGAAGACCAGGTAAATCCGGTAGAGCCCGATGCCGAGGAAACCGCCGATAACGGTGCCGAACAGGCGGTTTCCGCCGTGGAGCTTGGAGTGGTCCATATCCGCTCCCATTCCGAAGATGGCGCCGATACAGGCAAAGGCCGGATTGCGGTTCAGGAAAAAGTAAATCAGGGCGCAGAGCGAGGCGGAGAGGGCGGTTTTGAGGTTGCGCAGGCCGATATGGGGCAGCGGCCGGGCCGGGGTCTCCTTCATGGTATACACTCCCGTCGGGGGGATTCCCCCTTTTTCCATAAAGAATACCATAAAACAGGGGGATTTTCCAGACCGGCGTTAGAAACCGGCGGGTTTGCGTTCCGGCGTGGAATGTGGTATGCTGGAGAAAACCAACCGGAGGAGGAACGATATGAGCCGCGCGGACGAGCTGTTCATTGAAAATTGCAAGGAGATTCTGGCCCACGGGGTGTGGGACACGGAGCAGGAGGTGCGCCCCCGGTGGGCTGACGGCGCCCCCGCCCACACGGTGAAGAAATTCGGTATCGTCAACCGCTACGATCTGCGGGCGGAATTCCCGGTGCAGACCATCCGCAAAATGGCCTTCAAGAGCGCGGTGGACGAGCTTTTGTGGATCTGGCAGAAGAAGTCCAGCAACATCCGCGACCTGTCCAGCCACATCTGGGACGCCTGGGCGGACGAGAGCGGCTCCATCGGCAAGGCCTACGGCTACCAGTTGGGAGTCAAGCACCGCTACCCCGAGGGGGAGTTTGACCAGGTGGACCGGGTGCTCTACGATCTCAAGCACAACCCGGCCTCCCGGCGGATTCTCACCAGTCTCTACAATCACCACGATCTGAGCGAGATGGCCCTCTACCCCTGCGCCTGGTCGGTCACCTTCAACGTGTCGGGGCGCACCCTCAACGCCGTGCTCAACCAGCGCAGCCAGGACATGCTCACCGCCAACGGCTGGAACGTGATGCAGTACGCCGTGCTGGTGCACTTCCTGGCCCGGGCGTCGGGGCTGGAGGCGGGGGAGCTGGTGCACGTCATCGCCGACGCCCACATCTACGACCGCCATGTGCCGGTGGTGGAGGAGCTCATCGCCCGGACGCCCTACGAGGCCCCGAGGCTGTGGCTGGACCCGGCGGTTACCGACTTCTACGCCTTCACGAAGGACAGCGTCCGCCTGGAGGGCTACCGCTTCCACCCGCTGGAGCAGCCCATCCCCGTGGCGGTATAAGGAGGGAGCCCGATGAATTTGATCGCGGCGGTGGACTTGAACTGGGCCATCGGCAGGGACGGGGATCAGCTCTGCTACATCCCGGCCGATTTGAAGCGCTTTCAGGCCCTCACCACCGGCCACCCGGTGATCCTGGGCCGCAAGACCCTGGCCACCTTCCCCGGCGGGCGGCCCCTGAAAAACCGGCGGAACCTGATCCTGTCCCGCGACCCCTCTTTCGCCCCCGAGGGGGCCGAGGTGTTCCGGTCGCTGGAGGCCCTGCGGGCGGCCGCCCCGGCAGATTCCTTCGTCATCGGGGGGGAGAGCGTCTACGCGGCCCTGCTGGACTGGTGCGACACGGCCTACATCACCAAAATCGGCCGGGCGTGGGAGGGGGCGGATGCCTTTTTCCCTGATTTGGACGCCGGCCCGGACTGGGAGATGGCCGAGGAGGGGGAGCCCCAGGAGCACGCGGGCATCCCCTTCCGCTATGTGATCTACCGGAGGAGGAAGCCCCATGTATGTGGATGAAATCCGGGCCTATACGCCCCAAAATGAGCAGGAGGCGGCGGATCAGCGGCTGATTCTGGAGTACATCCGCCTGTTTCCGGACAACATTCTCACCCGGGACAACGAGATCGCCCACCTGTCCAGCTCCGGCTTTGTGGTCAATGCCGACGGCACCCGGGTGCTCATGGCCCACCACAATATTTACAGGGTGTGGGCCTGGACGGGCGGCCATGCGGATGGGGAGGGCGACCTGCTCTCCGTGGCCCTGCGGGAGGCCCGGGAGGAGACGGGGGTGGAGCATATCCGCCCCCTCAGCCCCGCCATCGCCTCCCTGGACATTCTGCCCGTATGGGGCCACGTGAAGCGCGGGAAGTGGGTGCCCTCCCATCAGCATCTCAATGTATCCTACCTGCTGGTGGCCGACGAGCGCGACGCCCTCCAGATCCGGGAGGGGGAGAACAGCCGGGTGGGCTGGCTTCCGGCGGAGCGCCTGCTGGAGTACACCAACGAGTGGCAGATGGACGGCGTGTACGCCAAGCTGTTGGCCCAGGCGAGGGAGCTGCTGCGGAACGCATAAGTGGATTGCGTGGACGTGCCCTCTTGAAAATATTGGGACAATGTGATACAGTAAGGATGCCAAGTGTGCCGGCACACTTCTGTCTTTTGCTAGCAAAAGACAATAACAACTGACAGCAGTGGAGCCGGGGCGCAATTTTGTAAAAGGAGGAACAACATGAAACGGGCAAAAAAAGGATTGGCGGCGCTACTGTCTGTGTGTATGCTGCTGAGTTTTCTTCCTGTGACTGTCTTTGCGGAAGAGACTCCGGCAGCGGACACGCTGGAGGAAGCGGCTCCTGCGCCGATGGAGGAAAAAGGCGCCTATGACGCGCTGATGCAGGCGATCGAAGCCGCTCCAGATGGGGAGGAGACCACGGTCGTCCTGACGGGCGATATCACCGGGATGACCACGGATCAGATCATCACCATTCCAGAGAAGAAAAACATCGTGCTGGACATGGACTGCCACAGCATCACCGTGGCGTCGAACTTTACGGGCAGGCCGATTGTGAACAAGGGTACTCTTACGGTGACAGGCGGCGGCGTCATTGATTCATCTGCGTCTGAAAACGGAGTGGGCGCAATCAACAACCAAAATATACTTACGATCGAAAATGGAACCTATCGCGGAGCGACCTATGCCGGCGGCGCGGCAATCCGGAACACAGGGGCGTCCGCGGTACTGACCATTGAAGACGGAACCTTTGAGAAGGCTACATGCGCGGTTTATAACGAGGGTACCGTAACGATTGAAGACGGAACCTTCACGGGGACTACGTGCAGCCAGTGCAACAGTGATGTTTGGGGATATACGATCCAGAATGGAGCTGCCGATTCCCAAATGACCATCAACGGGGGAACCTTTACAGGGGTACAGGGCGCGGTATCCGCTTCTGTGGGGTACTTCGAAATCAACGGCGGTACGTTTAAGTCGGTCAGGTGTGTCAACGATTCCAAGCACACGGCCACGTTCTACGCCCTCTATGTGGCGGGTGAGGTCGGCGTGGTAAAAGCCGTAATCAATGGCGGTACCTTTGAGACAGAGGGAACGTATACCGCGGCTCTGATTGGAAACGACAACACTGGCGGGGACGGGGGCATCAATGAAAAGGCCACCGCGGTCATCAACGGCGGCGTCTTTAAGGCCCCGGAAGGAGTGCCGGCCCTGAAAGGTGCGGAAAAGACTGGTAACCCCATCATTTATGGCGGCACGTTCTCCAGTGATGTGAGCAAGTATGTGGCGGAGAATGCCGCGATAACCGAAGGCCCAGGTGGTACGTTTACCGTAAACGAACTGGATGAAACGAACGGTGTGGCCGAGGTGGGCGGTAGGTACTACGCCAGCCTCCAGAATGCGGTCGACAACGCCGGGAAGGGCGAGACGGTTACTCTGCTCCAGGATACGGCGGAGGATATCGTAATCCCCGAGGGAGCGGAGCTGACCCTCAATCTGAACGGAAAGACCTTGACCAACCACGAGGACCACACGATTACCAACAAGGGCACTCTGACCATCACCGGCGGCGGCACGGTGGACAACGTGACCCACGCCAGAGCGGCAATCCAGAATGAGCCCGGCGGCAATGTGGTGCTCAACGGAGGCGCGTATACCCGCAGTAAAGAGAACGGACAGAATGCCGAAGCCAGCGGCGGGAATTCCTATTACAACATCGTCAACCACGGCACCATGGAGATCAATAGCGGAGTTTCCGTCACGCAGAACGGCCAGTTCTCCAGCATGATTGAGAACGGCTGGTATAACGGAAGTCAGAATACGGGCAAGGAAAACTCCGTGCTGACCATCAACGGAGGCACCTTCTCCGGCGGCCTGAACACGATCAAGAACGACGACTACGGCGAGCTGGTCATCAATGACGGCACCTTTACCAGCATGTCCCAGGCAGCGTTCCTGAACTGGAATGTGGCCACTGTCAACGGCGGTACCTTCGATGCGGCGGGCGCCTCCAACGGCGTCATTCTGAACGGCTATATCGACGGCACCATGGATCAGGGCAAGCTGACCATCAACGGCGGTACCTTCAACGCCGGGGAAAAGACGGTAATCACCACAATGGGCGGTGGAACCCACAGCGGCGATATTGAGATCACCGGCGGCACGCTGAACGGCTCCATTGTCCTCACGGACAGCAGCGAGGGCGCCCGGCTGACCATTACCCAGAAGGCCAAGGTTACCGGAAACGTGACCAACAGCGGCAAGGCGGATGTGGCCATCACCGACGGCGCCACCGTGAGCGGCCAGGTGTCCAACAGCACCGCCGGCGGCACCATGAGCGTGGTCAACAGCACCATCGGCAGCGTGCCCGAGGGCACCACCGCAGAAACGATCGTCATTGTCAACAGCACTGTGGATGGAACTCTGACCACGAATACTGCCGAAAATGCGGCGGTGATGGTGGGCGGCAAGACCTATGAGACCTTGGGTGCGGCGATCACAGCGGCCAAAGCCGGGGACACCATCTACGTCCTGAAGGACATCCCAGAGGCGGCCGGCATTGCCGTGCCCTCTGGTAAGAACTTTACCATTGATTTTGGCGGCCACGCCTATACCCTGAAGGACCCGGGAGCGGGCTCTGCCGGAACGGAGAGCAATGGATTCCAGTTCCTGAAGGATTCCACCATCACCCTCAAAAACGGCACCGTCCGTATTGCCGAGGGCACGATCTCCATCAAGCGCATCATTCAGAACTATGCAAACCTGACCCTGGAGGATATGCACTTCTTCGCCGAGCATCAGGCGGACGGCGAGGACTACGCGCTGAGCTTCAACAATGGCAGCATCATCTTCAAGGGCGATACGGATATCGTGACCACCAGCGACGAAGCCATTGCGTTTGATGTCTGTAAGTATAGTAGCTATCCTTCTACCAATGTTACCTTTAATGAGAGCTACACCGGCACCATCAACGGCAAGATCGTGTATGACAGCACCGTCGCGGACACACACAAGCTGACCATTCAGGGCAACGGCACCTTCGGTGCCATTGAGGCGGCCAGCGGGGCCGCAGAGGCTGCAAAGAGCGGCATCGAGGTTACCAGCGGTCACTTTGCCAAGCCCGTCAACGAGGACTATTTGGCTGACAGCGTCAAGGCCCAGTTGGAGAGCGCCTCCAACCCCGAGGCTCCCTACAGCTACTATCCCAGCCTAGAGGCCGCCCAGGCCGCTGCCCAGCCGGGCGACACCATTACCGAGGTAAACGCCACGACTGGCGGGACGAAGTACACCGTTACCCTGGACTATGCCGACGGAGAGACGGCGAACAGCCTTTATACGGTCACTGAGGGGACCGAGCTCACCCTGCCCACTCCCAGCCGCTCCGGCTACACCTTTGAGAGCTGGTATGACGGCAGCAGCCGGGTGAGCAGCCCCTACAAAGTGACGAAGGATGTTATCCTGACTGCGGAGTGGGACTACAACGGCAGCAGCTCCTCCTCCGGCTCGACCCGGTACACGGTGAGCGTGGAGGACACGGACAACGGCAGCGTGAAGGTGAGCCCCACCCGCGCCTCCAAGGGGAGCACGGTG
>OBXO01001158.1_pt1 | contig 13838 bp, 10 predicted proteins | sample 1501431 | NCBI WGS metagenome assembly OBXO01 (sample SAMEA2580163, study PRJEB22360) | human gut metagenome | biome: human gut; feature: human-associated habitat; material: faeces | place: Denmark | collected 2008/2010 | reverse complement strand
AGTCATCGGGCATTATCTGAACATAAAACACTATCAATAAGTTGGAGTCATTACCCCTTTCGCGCTAACGCACGAGAGAAATAGTCTCTTCCCGCTACGTAGACAGAGACGGCGAGGGAAATATTAATCCACTCCATCCTTAGGGCGTTATGGTGGACATGTAAGAAAGACATATCCTAAAAAGAGGTAATCAGGCGTTGATTTTAGCGAATTCTCTCTCACTCTTGCCATCAGCGTCTATCCTTAGACTATCAACAAAAGGAGGCTGGAATGTCTGATTTCGACACTGATAAAAATGCACAATACGCTGGCGATAAAGCCAAAAACAAACTTGATGAATTATCCGGCTCTGCGCAGCAGCAGTTTGGTGAATTCGTTGATTCCCCTAAACATCAGGTGAAAGGTGCAGCGAAAAAATATGCTGCCCAGGCCAGTGATGCCGTCTCGGATGTTACTGAAGCCGTCAGAAATAACCCGTTAACGGGCTTAATCGCTGCGGGTGCGGTAGGCATCGTTCTGGGACTTCTGCTGGGACGGAAATAATTTCAGGCCCTCCGGGGCCTTTTCTTTTCCCCACGTTTTTCTCCCTCTCTTCCCCCCTAATTTTGATAGTTCTTCTGACAAATCCCCGAACTGCACGAAAAACTTGTACAATTTAGATGTACAGATTTGACCGGATAGTATAAATTCGATGCCAGTGATGTTACAAAATTGTTTGTCAACGGTGGAAAATTATGCGTCGCAACCATGCTCCCTCTACAGCAGAAAGCGCTATAACCTTGTATTTCAACAAGGATAATGTCCCAACACAGCAGGAAACCCTTGGTGCCATCGTCAGTGAGATCATCAAAGAAAATGTACAACTGAGCAGAATGACAATTTGTACAAAGCTGTTGCGCAGAATTGAAGAATCAACGTCTGACGTTGAGAAAGCGCACTATAACGGTTTGATAGCCCTCTTCTTCGAGCGTTAACCTGAACACTGTTTTTAACTTACTAAGTTAGTCATGCTGAGTGAGAATAGAGCATCTGGATGCGATGACTAACCCCATGCTACAGCCGCGTGTAGCAGAGTGAGATTAAGCTATGCATAGAACTAAATTTGAACGACTTAAGGATGACCTTATCGGTGAGGCCGTATTATCCATACTGAAAGAGAACGGACCTATTACCTTTGCGTCTCTTGCTAATCGCCTGCTGGCGATGGCTAATGTTGAATCAAATGACGAGCGTAAAAATGCATTGATTGCCGCTGAAGATGAAGTGCGCCAGCGTGTAACCGGCGTATCGCACGACCGGGGAAGAGTGATGGGCGATTATGAAATTGGCCGCATGCGCTCTCTCTTTACTCACAACACGCTTCTGAGCCCAAATAAGAAACACTAATTTTAACCGAGACGGTGACCACCATGAGTAAAGCGACTATGCACCAGACGTATAATTTTGAAGCCCTGCACGATAAAGGACTGGCGGAACACTTTCTTAATGCTGGAAAGCATCTCAGTGGTGAAGTTGAAGTGTTAGGCTCGGCAATACGCTGTATTATGCTGACCGGTGACAACCTTTCGAATAAAGAGATCATCCTGCAACTGATTCACGCCCTTGAAATTACCGAGGAGCCTGAAGCCTGCGATGTCGTTCGCAACACACTTGAAATTGTTGTCGGCTTTACGCGTGATGATATCTGAGAATACACTATTGCGACGGTGAGTGAGTGTTTTTTACTGGTGGTCGAATACTGTAGTCTGTCGTACCACCAGCATAGTGAAGCCGTTAACTAAATAGCCGTACCATTCGATCCAACTCTTCTTCTTTAACCGCGCGGGAAAGATAATAACCCTGGAATCGCTTAACCCCTAACGCGACAAGTTTTTCAAATTTTTCTTCGCTATCGACGCCTTCCGCAACGCATTCGGTCCCCGTCATGTCGCTGTAAACCTGTATCGCTTTAATAATGCTATAGTCTTTGTCGTTAGCTACAAAGTGCTCAACAATATCGCGATCAAGCTTTAGTCCATCAACATTAATCAGTCTGATGGGCAGCATAGCATGATATTTTGAAAAACAGTCATCCAGAAAAAGCCGACATCCCTCGGCGCGTAAACGCTGGAGTGTTTCGGGAATATTTTTATCCTTTGTTACGTCAATCGTTTCAGCTACTTCAAAGACCAGTTTCCCGGCCCACTGCGGTTTGAGTAACATTTCGACGGCCTTTTTGGCCATCCCCGGCAGCGCGTTTCCCGAAGCAAGTTGAGGAGGAATGTTAACTGAAAAATAATATTTTCCATTGTATTTATTGATACCTGATACGGCCGCATGGATGACTAACGCCGTTAGCTTGAGCCATATTTCACTATTTTTTATCCCTCCCAGAAAATAGGCTGGCTTCAGGATCTCACCTTTTTTATGCCAGCGCAGCAGGATTTCAAATCCAACTCCTTTTTTATCACTATCAGTGATAATTTGATAAGCCGCAAAGATTTCCCGTTTATGTAACGCTTGTAATATATCTATTTCTGTTTCCGAAAACACTTTTGTTTTATTTTTTCCTGCACAAACCTCATCTCTGAAAACGCGAGAGTCGCTAAACCATACTCTGATAATATATAATTTACCCAAACCCACCTTGCGATGGGTATAAATAGTTTTATCTGACAGCCCTAACCTCTTACTCTGCTCTTTTATGGAAATACCCCGATAGAAATTCAGTAGCACGGTTAACTCGCGATGTGTTAACCCATGCAAATTTTCTTTACCCTCCTTGTCCGGTACGTTACGCAACAAGCGTGAAGGGCCAGCACGCTCATCTGTCTCATTTTTTACAAAGCCCATTATTTCTGTAATATTCTCTACCCTGATCGTGGAAAGCTTTTTTGTATTATTAACGAGACTTCTCAACGTTGCATTAAGCCATCGCTCAGGTAGTGCACCATACAGGGTGACCCTGCAAATCACCGGCAGTGCATTCAGAACGGATACCAAGCGCTTCAGGCTTTCAAGAAAAGTAGCAACGTCACGACCAAGGAAAACCGAAACCTCGGGCGATTGATTTTCCATCATTTTTTCAACGTCAACGGAACATATTTCATCCTCTTCAAAATGGAGTCGCGTGGCGTGTACGCCTCGAGATTTCAGAAGCAGGCTATACCCTTCAAAGGTGAAACCGCAGGCTGAAATAACAAACCGTTGCTTGTAGCAAGTACCTTGCACAGAAGGTAAATTTTGAGACATAACCTGCTCCTGAGAATACAAACATCATTCCCATATGTAATTAAAGCCAATACTCCTTGTCGCATTGAATAATTTTACCGCACCCCATTTGGTTAATAAACCGTTATCAATGTTATGTACATGAACATCTTTGCGTTAATCAACCGACTCATCCATACGAAGCATAAATATCATTTTCTTTTCATATAACAACAGTAACCAGGACTTTCTCAAGGTATAATGAAAATTCCGAAAAAGAAGTCCGGACACTTCTTCTCATCGGCTCAGACAAAAAAGAGAAAATGCTATGGATAATCACATCTCATCCAGAGCTTTGCTACATCGACGGGATGTCATTAAAAACAACCCGCGATTTAGTGAAGCTATAATAGAACACTACAGAATCAATGACGCCATTTATAAAAAACAACCCCTGTTCTACAAAACGATGCTTCAGGAATCACGGTTCAATATAATACTCTCAATATGTTGTTTTGTTTTTGGCAATCAGGCTGAGTCGGTCTCGGAGATTAAGGCACTGTGCTCACGCTATAATATCGCCAGCCCTAACAGCGTTATTGCGATCATCACCATACTTAAAACCACCGGGCGAATTAAGACCTGGCGCTGTACCGAAGATCGGCGAAAAACAAAAATCGCGCCTACGGAAAAAGGACTGGATGAGCTTAAACGCTATATGTCCGGGGCGTTCACGCCTGTTAGCATTCTTTATCCGACATTCAACATTAATGTTAATCTTCTGGACAATGACACACTCAGGCACAACTTTTTCCGGCGCGCCGCAGAATACCTTTTCCGCGGATTAACATTCAGTAAAGTACTTCCGGAGGTGGGTTTATTTATTGATAAGGATGGTGGCCGAATGATTATGCTCTATCTCTATTTGCAGGCCATTAAAAACAAAACAGCATACGGTGCCATAATAGCGTATTCAGCCAGCACACTTGCAAAAGAATTTTTCGTCTCGCGTATTCACGTCAACCGCATTATCAAATCGGCACAGGAGGCTGGTTATCTTAAAGATCGCGGCGATGGCCGGATGTCCATTTACCCGGCATTTATCGAACTTGTCGAAAATTATGCCGGTTTATATTTTGCCTATGTCACACATTACATCAATGTGGTGCCAAAAGAACGACGCCATGCTGTCAACATGACGTCTACACTCTGATCTGACGGGCGTTCGGCTTGCTGAACGCCTTTTTTATCGCTCGCGCAGCGCCTCTTTTGCCTTATTTAACGGTTTCAGCAGATAATCAATGACGGATTTACTGCCGGTTTTGATATCAACCGTAGCTATCATGCCCGGAAACACCGGGAATTCCTTGCCCTGCCGGTTAGTCAGATGGTTACTGTCTGTACGGATATAAACGCGATAATAATAAACATCCCGTTTCACCTCGTCCTGAAGGGTATCCGGTGAAATCATCGTCACCTCCCCCTCCAGCCCGCCGTAAATGGAGTAGTCATAAGAGGTGATTTTCACCAGCGCTTTTTGCCCGGGATGGATAAACGCGACATCGCGCGGCGAGATTTTTGCTTCTATCACCATCTGGTCATCAAGCGGTACCAGGCTCATCAGTTTGCCGTTCGGCGGGATCACCCCGCCAACCGTCGTCACGTCAATGTCTTTCACGATGCCACGCACCGGCGCATTAAACGTTAAGCGGGTGAGTGAGTCTTCGCGCCCTTTCATCACCGAACGCTGCGCTTCGATTTCCGCGTTCGCTTTCGCCAGTTCTTCGCGGGCACGAACGTAGTACTGGTTTTTCATCTCGGTGATTTTGCTCTCCAGCTCATTTTTTTGGCGTTCAAGGCGTAAGACTTCGACCTTACTGGCCGCCCCCTGCGTCACCAGCGGGCGCGTTAATGCCAGTTCACGCTGCACGAGATCCGCTCCCTGGCGTAAACCCGCCAGCCCTTTTTCAAGGCTTTCGCGACGAGACTGGTAAAGCGCCGTTTCCTGTTTAACCAGCTCAACGTCGTCATCCAGCTCTGCCGGGAATGTCAGCCCGGTGTCGTTCACTTCAGCATTCAGACGCGCGGCTGTCGCCATCGCAGCATTTAATCGAGACTCGCTCTCAAGCACGCTGGACTCGGTTTTCGTCCGGTCCAGTTGGGCAAGCTGTTGACCACGCTCGACGATATCGCCTTCGCGCACCATCAGACTGTGGATAATCCCCCCTTCCAGGGACTGGATCACCTGCTCGTGGGAGGACGGGATCACCTTGCCACTGCCCGTAGTGACCTCATCCAGCTGGAACAGGCTGGCCCAGGTAATAAACATCACCAGCAGGGCAAACAGCGACCATGCCACCAGCGACGATCGCGGCAGGCGGGGCTCCTTCAGTCGGCTATTAAAGCGGGAGAAATCATTCATGCCACGCCCTCCGTTTTCAGTTTAACCGTGCGCTGCGCCGCCTGCTGCGGGGCCATTCCGTGCTGGCGTAAGATGGCATCACGAGGGCCATCCATCACCACTTTGCCGTTTTCCAGCACGATGATGCGGTCAACCAGGTCCAGAATCGGCAGACGATGCGTCGCCACCACCAGCGGCCGGCGCTTACCGAGCCACTGGTGGAGATGCTGGATAAACTGCTTCTCGCTGACCTCATCCAGCCAGGCGGTGGGTTCATCCAGCAGCAGAATATTCGGCGAGGTGATCAGCGCGCGGGCCAGCAACAGCGCCTGACGTTGCCCGCCGGAAAGCCCCATTCCGCCCTCGTTGATGATGGTGTTCAGCCCCATTTTCTGCTTGCGCACAAACTCCAGCGCGCCGCTATTGACCAGCGCCTGATGGATTTCCTCGTCTGTCGCCAGCGGATTACCCATCAGGATGTTGTCGCGTACGGAGCCGAAGAACAGCCTCGCCTGCTGACTGAGCAGCTGCATATCGCGGCGTACGTCAGCCGGGTCAAGATGATTGAGAGCAATATCGTCCAGCAAAATGCTGCCCTGCTGTGGCTCCTGCATTCCCGCCAGCAGGTGCAGCAAGGTGCTTTTCCCCGAACCATTCCGCCCGAGCACCGCCACGCGCTCCCCGGCGCGAATGCGCAGTTTGCTGACGTTCAGCACGGTGAGCTTCTCTTCTTCGTCGTAATAAAACCCGACGTCGTCCAGCTGATAATCACCGCGCAGGTGGGCTTTATGCACTTTTTTGCCGTGCTGGGGATCGTCAATCGGACGCTGCATCAGGTCATCCAGTCCCTTGCGGGCCACCTTTGCTGACTGCCAGCGGGAGAGCACGCCGGAAATCTGCGACAGCGGCGCAATGGTGCGGGACGCCAGAATCGAGGTGCCCACCAGCGCACCGGTGGTCATGTCGCCGCTGATGACCAGGTAACAGCCCACCAGCAGCACCACGGCGTAGACGATAGATTGCACCTCCTGGGTCCAGGTCAGCAGCAGCCCCGTCAGCCAGCGCTGTTTCATGCCGACGCTGGCGGCAACGTCATTGGTGTTATTCCACTGGTTCTGGAACCGCTGCTCGGCGCGCATCAGCTTGATGTCCTCAAGCCCCTGCACCGCTTCCACCAGCGTGGCGTTACGAATCGCCGATTCACGCATCCCTTCGCTGGAGAGTTTTCCCAGCGGGCGCTGCACCAGCAGGCCGGGAATGTGCAGCAGCGGCACGGCCAGCAGCACCACCAGCACCAGCGGGCCGCCAATCATCCACAGAATGAAGACGAACAGCAGGAAGAACGGCAGATCGGAGATGGCCGCAATGGTGGTGGAGGTGATCAGCTCCCGCACCGACTCCAGCTCGCGGATCTGGGCGATAAACGACCCGGTCGATTTCGACCGTGCGCCGTTTTTAATCCTCAGGGCGTGGGCAAACACGCGCTCGGAAATACGCAGGTCGGCGCGTTTCCCTACCACATCCGAAATATGCACCCGCAGCATGCGCATGATGAATTCAAACACGATAGCGATCATCACGCCCCCAAACAGCACCCACAGCGTGGCCTCCGACTGGGACGGCACCACCCTGTCATACACTTGCATGGAAAAGACCATGCCGGAGAGCGCCAGCACGTTGGCGACCAGCGCCACCAGCATAATGTCGCTGTAGCGACGCCAGTCTTTCAGCGCCAACTGCCAGAACCAGTTTTTCTCATAGGGTTTGATGTAATCATCCACGCGCGCATCCGGCGTGGACTCCAGGGGACGCAGCACCATCAGCCCTTTTAACCGCGAACCGAGTTCGTCACGCGTCAGCGTCGTCTCCAGGCCGCCGTCGCCGCTGAACTGCACGCTGATGTTCCCTTCGTTGTCCATACGGTTGATGACCGCGATTTGCCCGCCGGTGAACTCCGCCAGCAGCGGTAAGCGCCACGGGTCGAGCGATCCGGCTTCCGCCGCTACCCAACGCATCCCCAGCCCAAGCTGGCGCGCCATCTCCTCCAGCACCAGCTGGCGCGAAGACTGGCTTTCATGGTTAATCGTGACCCGAACATGCTCCGCCGAAAAATCCAGCCGATAGTGCTTAGCGATGATGAGCATGCCCTGCAACCAGGGTTCGTACTGTGGATGTGTCTTCATAATGCTACGTCCTGTTCAGGGCGATGATTTCGCACTGAAATGATACCTTTGCGAGATGATTAGAAATCGAACGTTACCTAAACGAGCCCGCAAAATAATCTTGTGAAATAGAGGGTTATGGCTATTAATGTAAAGAAACGCAAAAAGCCGCGAGGATCGCTCCCCGCGGCGTTGTTTTACGCAATTAACAGTTGATGATTTGCCAGCAGCGTCGCCAGATCCGTCTGCACACCGTTCAGCGTCACCAGGGTGGTTGGCGAGAACTGGCCGCCCGTCCCGTCGAGGTCAACCTGGATCTCGGTGTTGCTGCCGTTCTGCACCACGCGGATGTAGTCAGCAATGTTGCCCGCGCTACTGTCCAGCGTCGCCACGCCGTTCACGTAGCTCGCCGAGCCATAACCCCCCGCCGTCCCGGCAGCCCGCGGAGCCGGTGCCGGTATAGCCGCTGTCGGAAAGCAGGTCGCGCAGATCGATGCGGTCCGTGTCTGCCGTCCCTTCCCAGGTACCGACGGTAAAGCCGTTCACCACATCGCTACCGTTGCCGCCCGTCGCGTCAGACGCGTTGATCAGCTTATAGAGCAGCGTGTCCTGACCGCCGCTGCCGATGTTGAAGGTGTCGTTACCGCCGCGGCCTTCGAACTGGTTATCACCGCTGTTGCCGGTGATCACGTCGTCATAGTCGGAGCCGTTAATCCCTTCAATATTCAACAACCGTGTGGTACCGAACCCGGTGTCCTGAGCCGTTGAGAGGCGCAAATCAACAGTTATCCCAGAGGTGGCATTGCGGTAATCCACCACGTCCATGCCGCCGGTATTGCTCCAGGTGTCGTAGTCGGAATAAGCTGATGTTCGTGGCGGAATGGGTTTTCCCAGCCGCCGGAGCCGTTATAGGTATAGGTCCCATCCTCTGCGATAAAGGTGTCGTTATACCCGGTTCCGGTAATGGTTCCGCTGTGGCCGCCGGTGGCCGCTTCGGCGGTGAGAACATAACCCTCTTTGCCGTTGCTCGCGTCCAGGCCGGTCCAGGTGACGTTATCCGACACGCCGTTGGTGATCTTCACGATCTCCGCCGAGTAGGTTTCGTTCGGATCCAGCCCGTAGAAACTTACCTGCGCAGAGGTATCATTCGAGCCAATGCCGGACTGGGCGTTGATGATCTGCGAGGCCACCAGCACGCCCGCAGCGTTATACAGATTGACCGTGTTGCCATAGTAGGCGTTGATGCCTTCGCTATCGACAATGTGCAGATGCATCGCGGTACCGTCAGCGATCTCCGCATTGTTCTGCACCAGCACCACCTTGCCATTCTGCTGAGACACCAGCAGATCCTGCGCACCATCCCAGTTGTAGTCCACCGCGGCGACGCCGGTGACGTTAGCAAGCCCTGACGCAAGCTGGCTTGAAGTCCAGGTTGAGCCGTAGCCGTTGTTGGTGAACAAGGTTGCCGTCTGCGAGCCGCCGTAGGTGCTGAGCTTGATGATGTCCATCTGCCCATCGCCGTTCCAGTCCACCGCCACCGACAAATAGCCCGCCGTGGCGTTAGAGGCTTCCACCGCGCTCCTGGTGGTGGATAGCTGCCCGGTACCGTCGTCACCGGCAACCCCCCCGCCGTTGCTGTTGTAGCTGCTGCCCAGGTACAGGTCCATGTAGCCATCGCCGTTAAAGTCCGCCCACGTCATGGACGCCGCCGTGGTGGTATTCGAGGCGTTGGCCACAAACACGTTGGTCAGGTTCTGGCCAATGGAGAGCGTACCGTTCCCGTTGTTGTTTATCACGGTGAGCGAGTACGCCCCGCTGCGGTTGGTGTGCTGCACGATGTCCACGGTGCCGTCGTTGTTCAGGTCGACGCCGGAGATTTCACGTCCGGAATCGAACTGGCCGTAGAATCCACCTTCCCCGCCGGTGCCGTCCGGCGACAGAACGCCGTTGGTATTAACCAGGTAGGTCAGGGAGTCCATACCGGCATCTCCGTAGGCCAGATCCAGATAGCAATCCCCGGTTTTATCGTAGGCAATTACGCCGCCGTACCAGATAGTGGTCCCCATTGCCAGCTGGCCGGCGGTGTAACTGCTGCCATCGTAGGTCCACATCACCTGCGTAGAACCCGCGTAGGTGTTCTCAGTTGCGAAAATATCCTGGGTGCCGTTACGGTCAAAGTCGGCGGCGGTCTGACTCACCACGTAATAGACACGGGTGTTGCTCAGCGTATTGCCGGCATAGGTCGAGCTATCGCTGCTGGAGTAAGACTGGCCGTTAGCAATGATATTCCACAGCCCGCTGCTATTGGTGCCCACCGTCATGGTCGAGTTGTTCGAGTTACCCGTCGTGGTCGCCCAGTCGGTATTCACCGAGGTGGTATCGATCACCAGGCTGCCGGTTGCCGTACCAGTGGTGTTACCGTTGCCCGCGCTACTCTTCACCTGCGCGGTTACGTCGTAGTTCGCCACGCTCAGGGCATCGCTGTCCGGGATCTGCAGATACCAGGTATTGTGATCCGGGTCGACTACCACCGCGCCGCCGGTCTGCGACGTATAGGTTTTCCCGTTCACCATCACCACCAGGTACTCCCCATTCACCAGGTCCGCAGACACCGTGCCATTAATAATCGGCGTGGTATCCGAGGTGGTCTGGGCAGTAATCGCCGCCGTGGTGGTCGGGATGCTGGTATCGACGTTCAGCACAAAGCCATCCGATTCCGTGTAGTTACCGGCTTTGTCGGTGACGCGCAGAATGTAAGTGTGATTCCCGTCGAGCAGGCCGTTGTCCTGATAGGACCAGCTTGCGCTGCCGTTCATTGTGACCTGACCCAGCAAGATCCCGTCCCGGTAAAGCTGCACGATTTCGCCGTCTTCCGGAGCACGGTTAAGCGTACCGTTGATCAGCGGTGAGGTATCGTCTGTCGCGACTGATGCGCCGTACGTGCCCGTACGTTCACCTTCCCCGTCGGTATAGCTGACCACCGTTCCCACCGTTTCAGGCGGCGTGGTATCAACCGTTACCACCTGCGACGAGGTTGAGCCGACGTTGCCCGCCTGGTCGATGATCCGCACCTGCCAGGTGTAATCCCCGTCCGCCAGATCGCGGGTATCCGTATAGCTCCAGCGCTGGTTAGTGACGGCAGTGTCAATCCAGGTATTGCCGCCGTCGAGGCTGATCTGTACGCGCTCGTCGCTGGCCAGCGCGCTGCCCAACGAGCCGTTGATCGTCAGCGAGGTGTCCATGGTGATGAAATCACTCCCGGACTGCCCGGTATCTTCGCTGATGCTGTCAATGGTGATGCCGTACTGCGGCGCCTGGGTATCCACCGTCACGTCCTGCGTGGTGGTGGCCCCGACGTTGCCCGCCTGATCGACAACCCGCACCTGATAGCGGTAGTCGCCGTCGGCCAGGGTGCGCGCGTCGTTATAACTCCACCGGGTGCCGCTTACCGTGGCGTAAACCCAGGTAGTGCCGCCATCCATGCTCACCTGCACATACTCACCCGCCCCGAGTTCGGCCCCGAGCGTCCCGTTGAGCGTGTACGAGGTCGAACTGGTCAGGAAGTCGTTATTGTCGAAGCCGGTATCGACGGTGATGTTATCCACGGTCACCGTAATCGCCGCATCCGGCGCGACCGTATCGACCATCACCTGCTGATGAGCGCTGGCACCCACGTTGCCCGCCGCATCCACTACGCGAACGTAGTAGTCATAGGTCTGGTTACCCAGCGTGCGGCCGTCCACGTAGTACCAACTGTTGCCGGTGACGATCACGTTCTGCCAGCTGACTCCGCCGTCGATGCTAATCTGGGCATATTCGCCGTCGGCCAGCGTTGCGCCGAGCGAGCCGTGCAGCGTCAGGGAGGTATCATTGGTGATAAAGTCGCTGCTGCTCAGGCCGGTATCGTCGCTGATGCTGTCGATAGCGATCGTTTTGCTGGCGTCCGGCGCGACGGTATCAATGGTCACCACCTGGCTGGTGGTGGCGCTGATATTCCCCGCGTCGTCAATCACCCGCAGCTGGTAGTTGTAGTCTCCGTCGGCCAGCGTGCGGCCATCAACGTAGGTCCAGCTCAGACCGCTGACGCTCACGTCAGTCCAGGTCGCGCCACCGTCCAGGCTGATCTGCGCGTGGTCGCCGCTGCCCAGGGCCGCGCCGAGCGTCCCTTTCAGGCTAATCTGGTTGTCGCTGGTAATGAAGTCGCTGTCGGACAGGCCGGTATCCTGCGAGACGGAATCCACGGTAATGCTCGTCGCCGCAGGCTTCGTCAGATCGATTACCACGTCCTGGCTGTCCGTTGCCCCAACGTTGCCCGCATTATCAATGACGCGCACCTGGTACGGGTACGTCCCGTCCGTCAGGGTACGCCCATCGGTGTAGCGCCAGGTGGTGCCGGTCACGGTCAGGTCAATCCAGGTTGAACCACCCTCCAGGCTGATCTGCGCCTTCTCGTTATTGCCGAGCTGCGCCGATAGCGAACCGTTCACCACCACCTGCTTATCGTTGGTGATGAAGTCACTCGCGCTCAGGCCGGTATCGTTTTGCAGGGAATCAATGCTGATCCCCATTGACGGTGCGGTGAGATCCACGGTGACGCTGTGGTTATCGCTGGCGCTGTTGCCGATGGCGTTGCTCACCTGCGCATTGATCACGGACGAACCGCCGTCCGCCAGCGCGGTCACGTCTGCGCTGCCGACCGTATAGCTCCAGGTGCCGTCATTTTGAACGGTAGCCGTGTAGGTTTTACCGTTAAGCGTAATGGTCACCGTCTGGCCCGCAGGCGCGTCGGTGGTGCCGCTGACAATTAGCGGCGTGCCGTGCTCGGCGGCGTTGACAATATCGTCCTGGGCAAAGGTGTTAATGACGATGGTCGGCACGTCGCCGTTCAGCGTCACGTCGTGTGTTGCGCTGCCCGGGTTACCCGCCTTATCGCTCACCGTAGCCGTAATGGTGTAATCCCCATCGCTCAGGCCGAGGAAGTCGCGGCCCGGCACGAAGACCGACCACGAACCGTCTGCTCCAACGGTCGCCTGATAGCTGTGCCCGTTGAAGGAGACGGTCACCGTCTGGCCCTGCTCCGCGGTGGTGGTCCCGCTAATAGTCTGCCCCGCCAACTGCTCGGCGTTGTTGACGATATCGTCATCGGCCACGGTGCTGATGGTGACGGCTGGTGCGACGGTATCGACCGTTAAGGTATGGGTCGTCTGGCCGCTGTTAACGGCTTTATCGTTGACCACGGCGGTCACCGTCAGCGCACCCTGGCTCAGTGCGACCAGGTCTGCCGCCGGAACGTCCAGCGTCCAGGTGCCATCGCTGCCGACAAGCGCAGTGTAGGTTTTTCCGCCCAGCGTGACGGTCACCGTCTGGCCTGCTTCCGCGCTGGAAGAGCCGTGTACGGTGAGCGGCTGCTGAGCTTCCGCCGCATTCAGCACGTCGTCGCCCGACAACGTGTTCACGCTAATCACCGGCGCGGTGGTGTCCACGCTGATGGTATGCGTCGCCGAGGCGCTGTTCCCGGCGCTGTCCTGCGCCGAAGCAGAAACCTGGTAGCTCGCGCCGTCGGCCAGAGCGCCCACGTCGGCGGCTGGAACGGAGGTCTGCCAGGCGCCGTCGCTCTGAATGGTGGCCGTATAGCTCTTACCATTCAGGGTGATAGTGACCTGCGTACCGCTGGCGAACTGCGCACTGGAACCGTTGATAACCAGCGACGCGCCCGCTTCTGCCGCATTGATCACGTCATCACCGCTGAGGGTGTTGACGGTCAGCGCGACCGATGCGGTATTTACCACCACGTCATGGGTCTGAGTGCTGCTGTTGCCTGCGCTGTCGGTGATAGTCGCGCTGAGGGTTACGGTGCCGTCGGCCAGTGCGGAAATCACGCTGGCCGGAACGCCCACGCTCCATTTGCCGCTGGCGTCAACGGTGGTGGTGTACTGATTCGAACCGATGGTGATAATCAGCTTATCGCCGACGCTGGCGCCGGTTGCGGTGCCGCTGACGATCTGCGCCTGCCCGTGCTCCACGCTGTTGATGACGTCATCACCCGCCACGACGTTAAAGCTGACGGTCGGCGGCGTGGGATCAAG
>OBXO01001153.1_pt1 | contig 13880 bp, 14 predicted proteins | sample 1501431 | NCBI WGS metagenome assembly OBXO01 (sample SAMEA2580163, study PRJEB22360) | human gut metagenome | biome: human gut; feature: human-associated habitat; material: faeces | place: Denmark | collected 2008/2010 | reverse complement strand
TCCCGCTGTTCTGCTCCGTGACGTGGGGTGCGGCAAGCATCAACCACTTCTGGCCGTGGCCGCGCAAGAACGTGGTGATGTGCTACGACGCGGCGCTGGATTATGCGGATCTGCTGGAGGGCTCTTCCGAGTGGGGCGAGAGCGTGCCGGAACACCTGGCCGATGAGCTGACCCGCCGCATCCGCGTGCGCATGACCGAAATCATGGCCGAAATCCGCGGCGAGCAAGCACCTGACGGCTATTGGGACTACCGCACCATGAGGCGCGTGAAGGAGTAAGCGAGGCTCACCTTTGCCGGCGCAAACGGCGGATTCCATACCGAGTCGGCTGTAGCATAGGGGAAGCAACGTTGAAGGCGGTAATCCGCGGGAGCGATCCAAGGAGCGAAACAATGACGAACGTGACGGTACTGGGCGCAGGTGCTTGGGGAACGACCTTCGGCCAGGTGCTGGCCGACGCGGGCAACAACGTGACCATGTGGGCCATCGAGCCGGAAATCGTGGAAGGCATCCGCGACCACCATCACAACGGCGTGCGCCTGCCCAGCGTGGCGGTGCTGCCGAGCAACATGACCGCGACCGGCGACCGGGCCGAGGCCGTGCGTGACGCCGACATCATCATCGTGGCCATCGCGGCGCAGTTCGCGCGCGTGGCCTTGCAGGAATTCAAGGACCTCATTCCCAAGACGGCGCTCGTGGCATCGCTGATGAAGGGCATCGAACGTTCCACGGGCAAGCGTATGGACGAAGTCGTCACCGAAACCCTGGATTTGCCGGCGGAACGTTTCGCGGCCATCTCCGGACCGAATCTGAGCAAGCAGATCGCCGACCGCGAACCGGCCGCCACCGTAGTGGGCTGCAGCGACCTTGACAACGCCCGCACCATCGCCGCCGCCTGCTCCACCGACTATTTCCGCGCCTTCGTGACGCGCGACGTGATCGGCCTGGAAATGTGCGGATCGCTCAAGAACGTGGTGGCACTCGCCGTGGGCATGGCCCGCGGTGCCGGCTACGGGCAGGACACCCCCCCCATGCACCAAAGGCCACGAGACCCGAGGCCTTGCCGAACTGACCGCACTGGGTGCGGCGGCCGGCGCCGATCCGAAGACCTTCGCCGGACTCGCCGGCGTGGGCGATATGATCGCCACCTGCGGTTCCCCACTGAGCCGCAACTACACGTTCGGTTCCAATCTGGGCAAGGGCCTGAGCGTTGAAGAAGCCACCAAGGTCAGCAACGGTGTGGCCGAAGGCGTGCCGACCACCGATGCGGTCGTGGCCTTGGGCAAGCAATACGGCGTGGCCACCCCGCTCGCCACCGCCATGAGCCACGTGCTCTCCGACGGCATCTCCTGCGCCCAGATGCTCTCCGAACTCTTCGATGAAGGCATCAGCGAAGAGTAAGAAGACGGAGTAAGCGGCGAATAGTATGCTGGTGTGGTAAACGCAAAGGCTAGTCAAAGGGCGGAACATGGCTAAGAAGCGCATTGTGGTGATGTATGGCGGCAAGGCCGATGAGCATTCGATTTCGTGCATCTCCACCGCAGGGGTGCTGCGTGCGCTGGATGTGGAGAAGTTCGAGGCGATTCCGGTCGGCATCACCAAAACCGGCCAGTGGATCGTCGACGGTGAGGATCCGCGCGGCTGGAACATGAGCGAAGGCATGCCAATCGTCAGGAAAACCGATACCGCCAAGGACGTGGTGCTTGACGTGGCTCTCGGCCAAGACGGTTTCTTTGCGCGTGAGGCCGACGGTACGCTGACCTCCCTTGGCCATGTGGACGCGGTGTTGCCGGTGTTGCACGGCCCGTATGGCGAGGACGGCACCATCCAGGGTCTGTTCGAAATGATGAACGTGCCGTACGTGGGCTGCGGTGTGCTCGCCTCCGCCGCTTGCATGGACAAGCACTATACGAAGGTGCTGCTGGCTGCCGCCGGCATTCCGGTCGCCCCCGGCATTACGTTGGATGCACGCGATTACGATGCAGCTTGCGCATTTGCCGCAAACGGCGAAACGATGTTGGCCGCGGTACAGGCTGCGGGATTGCGGTATCCGCTGTTCGTCAAGCCGTCCCGTGCCGGTTCCAGCTTCGGCGTGACCAAGGTGGAACGCGAGGGTGACGCCGCCGAACTGGCCGCCGCCGTATTCGAAGCGTCCCACCATGATTGGCGTGTGCTGGTCGAGCAAGGCATCGACGCTCGTGAGATCGAATGTGCGGTGCTGTGCCCGAAGGCCGGCGACGAACCGCGTGCCAGCTGGCCGGGTGAGATTGTGCTTGACAAGCGTGCCGGCGGCGACGATCAGTTCTACGATTTCGACAGCAAATACATGGACGCCGAGGCGAGCCATGTGGAAGTGCCTGCGGCCCTGCCTCAGGAGACGCTCGAACTGGTGCGTGAAACCGCGAAGAAGGCGTTCAAAGCGGTCGATGGCACAGGCCTAAGCCGTGTGGACACGTTCGTGACGGCCGATGGCAAGGTGATGGTCAACGAAATCAACACCATGCCGGGCTTCACGCCGATTTCCATGTATCCCAAGGCGTGGGACGCCACAGGCGTAAGCTATACCGATCTGATCTCCACCCTCATCGAAGGCGTGCTGGAGTAGTCGACCGGCGAAGTCGGCACGACAGGTTTACCGGAAATTTGCCGAAGTGACATGGAAATATTCCTAAATATTGCTTCGGCTTCACTGTAACGACAGCCCGGCGTTAATCATCATCGTTAAGTTCCTTGTTGTCAGTACGAAGAAAGACAACAAGGAAAGACATGATTTCTCTGCGTAAGTTCGCCGCCGGCTCGATCGCCGCCGTGCTCGCATTCTCCATGGCCGCCTGCGGCTCGAGCAGCAACAGTTCCTCTGAAACCAGCGGCAAGGCCGTGAGCGTGGACGAGAAGTCCGCCTCCGCCACCTCACTTGAAGACTTCGGCACCATGGACGATCTCGTGGCCGCCGCCGAAAAGGAAGGCGCGCTCAACGTCATCGCCCTGCCTCACAACTGGTCCAACTATGGTGAGGTCATCAACGGCTTCAAGAAGAAGTATCCGAAGATCAAGGTCAACGAACAGAACCCGAACGCATCCTTCAAGGAGGAAGTGGACGCCGGCAAGACCAACAAGGGCACCGACGCCGCCCCGGACGTGTATGATCTCGGCTTGGCGGTGGCCTCCACCAGCACCGACAACTTCGCCTCCTACAAGGTGCAGGCCTGGGACAAGATTCCGGACTCCGCCAAGGATAAGGACGGCAAGTACTACGCCGACTACACCGGCATCATGTCGATCGGCTGGAATGCCGACAAGTACGGTGACATCAACTCCATCGACGATCTGACCGATGCGAAATTCGCCGGAACCGTGGCCCTGAATGGCAAGCCCGCCGAAGCCGGCGCCGCATTCAACGGCTACCTGATGATCAACCAGCTTGCCGGCGGCGACATCGACAACCTGCAGCCGGGCCTTGACTTCTTCAAGAAGCTCAAGGATTGCGGCAACCTTACCACCGTCGACGTGACCGATGGCACCATCGACTCCGGCCAGACCGGCGTGGTGATGGACTGGACCTACAATCAGGCCTCCTATCAGAAGAGCCTGAAGGAAAAGGGCGTGAACTGGAAGTACAAGACCTTCAAGAACGCGCAGGTGGTCAGCTACTACAACCAGGCCATCAACGTGGACGCCCCGCATCCGGCCGCAGCTCGCCTGTGGGAGGAATATCTGTACAGCGCCGACGCCCAGAACGAATGGTTCAAGGGCGGTGCCAACCCGGTTCTGCTCGACTCCATGAAGGAAGATGGCACCGTCGACCAGGACACCTTGAAGTCCGCCATCACCATCGAAGGCGATCCGGTGAGCTACACCAACGAAGACTCCACCCGCATCACCGAGTGGCTGCAGAACAATTGGGACAAGACCATCGGTAACTGACATGACCGCAGCTCTCACCTCAGGAGCTCGCGCCAACCGCGCGGGCTCCTCCGCCATCTCGCTTTCCGCGCACAAGCGTGAACTCGGCACCTTCGCCGTATCCATCCCGTTCTTCACCTACACCGCATGCTTCCTGCTCGCACCGACCGCCATCGTGGTGATCGGCGCCTTCCAGGCGGCCGACGGCGGTTTCACCATAGCCAACTTCGCCAAACTGTTCGAAGCGAACACCATCGCGGCGTTCGCTACGTCGATTCTCGTATCGCTGGCATCCGCCGTGATCGGTGCGATCGTGGGTGCGCTTGCCAGCTATGCCTTGGTGATTGGCTCCAAACCCAACGGTCTGCTTCGCCGTATGATCTCCGCCATCTCCTCCGTGCTCGCCCAGTTTGGCGGTGTGATGCTTGCTTTCGCGTTCATCGCCACCATCGGCATCAACGGCATGGGCACTGTGCTGATCAAGCAACTGACCGGACTTACCGTGAACCCGAACTGGCTGAGTTCACTGCCGGGCCTGATCACCATCTACTGCTACTTCCAGATTCCGCTGATGATCATCATCTTCCTGCCTGCGGTCGATTCGATTCGCCCGCAATGGCGTGAAGCCACCGAAAGCCTCGGCGGCAACACCTTCCAATACTGGACCCGTGTAGCCGGGCCGATTCTCGCGCCCCGTTTCATCTCCGCGTTCCTGCTGCTGTTCGCCAGTGCGTTCTCCGCCTACGCCACCGCGGCCGCGCTGTTCTCACAGCGCTCGATTCTTGTGCCGCTGATGATTCAGGGCGCGATGCGCAACGAAATGGATCCGAATCAGCAGGGGTTCGCGCAAGTGCTCGCCTTCGCCATGATCGTGGTCGTAGCGGTGGTCATGCTGATGAGTCACGCCGTGGAAAAGAGGGCCGGACAATGGCAGTGAACGCGACACCGATGACGACGCAATCGCAGAAAACCGCATCACCGCAGGCAAAGCAGATGCCGCCGCAGCTACGTGCGGCCCGTGTGGCCAAGCAACGCATCATCAAAACCGTGATTCTTGGCGTGACGCTGCTGTTCCTGTTCGTGCCGCTCGTATCCATGTTTCTGTTCACCATTCGGCATCCGTTGTCGGGCAAGTGGAGTCTTGACCCGTGGATTGCCATCTTCACCGGCGACGGCAGTGCGCTCGGTGCGGATCTGACCACGTTGTGGAGTGGCCTCGGCACTTCGCTCGCACTGTGCGTGGTGACCGTGGCGATCATGCTGGCGTTGCTCGTGCCGACCATGGTGATCGTCCACATCCGTTCCCGACGGCTCGAACGCATCATCGAGTGGGTGGCCACGCTGCCGCTGACCATCCCGGCCATCGTGCTCGTGGTTGGTCTTGGGCCAATCTACCGATGGCTGTCGGCCGACGTACTCAGCACCAATCCGATCTGGCTGTGCTTCGCATACGTGGTGCTGGTCATGCCGTTCGCCTTCCGCGCGCTTGCGGTGGGACTGAACTCCATCGATGTGAAGACGCTATGCGAGGCTTCGCGTTCGCTCGGCTCATCATGGCCACGCGTATTCTTCCGCGTGCTCATTCCGAACCTGTGGCAGTCGATCCTGTCCGCATCGTTCATTTCCATCGCCGTGGTACTGGGCGAATACACCGTCGCCTCACTGCTCGGCCGTATGAATCTGCAGGTCGCGCTTTATCAGCTTGGCCAATCCAACTCCCAAATCTCCACCGCAATGTCACTGTTGGCACTGTTGTTCGGCGTGATCTTGCTGGTGGCCCTCGATCTGATTTCCGACGCGATACGTCGATCCAAGGAAGGTGACAAGTAATGTCTCTTGCCGAACAGAAAGCGGTGGTGGCACATACCGCAGAAGCGTTCACCGATGTCGAACCCGACGCCAACATGGTGACCGAAGCCGCCAAGGCCGTGCTCAAGGATTCCGAGGCGCGCGGTGGCGGCGTGCAGATGCTGGGCGTCGATAAGATCTACCCCGGTTCGAACGTGAAGGCACTTAATGATTTCAACCTGGAAATCAAGCCGGGAGAGATGGTCGTACTGCTCGGCGGCTCCGGTTGCGGCAAGTCCACTGCATTGCGCTCGCTTGCCGGGTTGGAGGACATTCAGGCCGGCCGTATTCTCGTCGGCGGCCAGGATGTGACCGGTGTGCCCGTCAACAAGCGTGACATGGCCATGGTGTTCCAAGCGTATTCGCTGTTTCCGCATATGACAGCCCTGCAGAACGTGGAATTCGGGCTGGAAATTCGAGGCGTGACCCGTGCGGAGCGTCGTCACCTTGCCATGGAGAAACTTGATCTGGTCGGTCTCGCGGACCAGGCCGGAAAGTATACGCAGCAGATGTCGGGAGGTCAGCAGCAACGCGTCGCGTTGGCGCGTGCGTTGGCCGTGAACCCGCGTGTGCTACTGCTTGACGAACCGCTATCCGCGTTGGATGCCAAGGTGCGCGTGCAGTTGCGCGACGAGATCCGTCGCATCCAGCTCGAGGCGGGCACCACCACCGTATTCGTGACGCACGATCAGGAAGAAGCGCTTGCGGTGGCCGACCGGATCGGCGTGATGAACCACGGACGCATCGAGCAGATCGCCGATCCGCAGACGCTGTACCGTCGTCCGGAAACCGAGTATGTGGCGACATTCATCGGCTTGACGAACCGACTGCCGGGCATCTCCAACGGTGCGGAGGCGGTGGTGTTCGGACAACGTGTGCCGCTGCTGGAAGGTTCCCGCAAGGAAGGCGCCGTGGTATTGGTACGTCCGGAAAACATGACGATCGCGATGCATGAGGCCGGCGTTGCCGGATCAGGTTCCGGCGCCGGTGAAGTGGGACGCGTGGAGATGGTGCACTTCCTGGGGGCGCTGGCCCGTGTGGACGTGTGCATCATGGCAGCGGAATACCGCGGACTCGGTGGCGAGGATGGTGCGGCATTGCGCGTGACCGTGCAGGTGCCGGCCAACGAGCTGCCGTCCGGTCTGCCCGTCGGCTCCGAAGTGATGGTCGCTCCGCGACCCATTGCCGCGCTTGCCGTGTAAAAATGATGGGATTGGCGTCGATGCTCAGACTTTTGTACTAAAGTCCTGAGCATCGACGCATTTTGTTTCTCGTGAAGCCGAGGATGACCATGACTTTTCCGCAACAGCCGCAATACCCACCGCAGTATCCGCAGTACCCACCGCAGCAGCCGCAGTATCCGCAATATCCACAGCCACGGTCGCAATATCCTCAACAGATGCCGCCTCAGCAGCCGTACCCGCAACCGGCATCGCCTTATGATTTCCATGCATGGCTGAAGGACGCCAAACGCAACTTTTCACGGATCGGCTGGGGCATGTGCGCAATGGTCGTCGCGTGGGAAGGGCTCGCGGTCATCGTTTCGGCGCTGCTGGGCTCCACCGTACTGCAGCATGCCAGCAGCATGCCGAACTGGGCCATCTATCTGTGTTCCAGCATGCCTCTATACTGCGTTGCCATGCCGCTGGCTTGGCTGCTCATGCGCACTGTGCCGGCGTTGCCGACACGTGAATTCAGACTTGGGCCGAAGCGTTTCTTCATGTTGTTCGTCATGATACTGCCGCTCGTCTATGTGGCCAATATCGTCAGCGTCATACTTGCGATGCTCCTGTCAGGAGGAAGGGCGAACAACAACCTTGCGGACGTCGTCTCGCAGATCGACATCTGGAATGTGGTGTTCCTGGTAATCTGTGCACCGATCTTTGAGGAATGGATGTTCCGCAAACAGCTCATCAGCAGACTGCGCAGATACGGTGAGAAGACCGCGATCCTGTTCTCGGCATTGGCGTTCGCACTGTTCCATATGAACCTGTACCAGGCGCTGTATGCGTTCATGCTTGGCCTGATGTTCGGCTATGTGTACACGCGCACGAGCCGGTTGCGCTACAGCGTGGCCATGCACATGCTGTTCAATTTCAACGGGGGCGTGATCGCGCCGTGGGTGGCTTCGCGCATGGACGCGAAAACGTTGAGCATGATGTCTTCGAATGGCGCCGGTGCCGGCGCGCAGGTGGCCGGCGTGGTGCTTATCGTGATGCTGTACGGCCTGTGCATGCTGGGACTGATCATTGCGGGCGTCATACTGCTGGTACGTGAAGCCAAGCATCTGGAATTCTATACCGCGCCGGAAGAACTGCCGCGTGGTACCCGGGTCGGCACGGCGCTGGGCAATTCAGGCATGGTGGCGTTCATCATACTGACGGTGGCGTTGACCGCATTGACGCTCATCGCCTCCATGGTATGAATAGACGATTGGAAGGTATGCGCCTGAGCTAGAGGAGCGTTACTGCTCGTCTGTGGCGATGGCGCCATGCTCCAAATACTCGGCGTTGGCGATGGCGCGAGCCACGGCGTCGGCCATGGTCGAAAGCAGCAGATCGCTTTTTGCGAAGGCATAGACCATGCCTTCGATGCCATACGGCGAGAATCCGGTGAGCTTCACCTTTGTGGGGTATTGCGTATTCGCGAGACCCTTCGTCTCCTTCTCGACGGCGGCGATGATGTCTTGTTCCATCTGATCGGGATCGATGCCGGCCTTCGCGGTGAACGGCACCTGCACCAGGCATTCGTTGATCGGATCGAGCTTTTCGAGCGAAGCGGTGTTCAGAATCGAATTCGGGATCACCATTTCATTGCCGTTGCGTTCCCTGACGATGGTCTGACGCCAGTTGATGTCTTTGACGACGCCTTTCGTGCCGGAAACGCTTACGTAGTCGCCGGGCTGGATCACATGGCCGAGCATCAGGCCGAAGCCGCCGATCACGTTGGCGATCGTGTCTTTCAAGCCAAGGGAGACGGCGAGACCGCCGATGCCGAGGGCCGGCATCTTTTTTCAAGCCCAGGGGAGCGGGCGAGCCCGCCGATGCCGAGGGCGGTGAACAGGGTGGTCGGATTCACGCCGAATACCGGCTGCAGCACGGTCGCCACCGCCAGCACCCATACGACCACGCGCAGGATATTCACGAAGATCGAGGCGTTCGGCACCTGCGAACGGTCGAGAATCTTGCGTACCACGCGCGTAAGCGCCTTGTCGATGATGATGGCGATCAGCACGACGATGGCAAGGAATACGAGCTTCCCATAGTTGGACTGTAGCCATTTCCATATGATTTCAAGCGGATCCATGTGGCTTAGTCTAACGCACGCCGCATGGGCGTTGACGGACTAGAGTTGTGGTATGGGCAATGTCGTGGATTATGTGCGTTCGGAATTCCGCACATTCGGTGAGCTGGAATTCAGCAATGTCGATTCGCTGGTGCTTTCCGAACTGTCATACATGTGTCTTTCCGGACTGGTGCCTGCGTTCGAGGCGGCCAAATCAGTGGCGACCGTGCCGATTGCGCGGTTGCTGCGCGCCGAGGACTATCCGGCCATGTTCGCTTCGAATTCCGGCGATATGAACGATTATCGGCTTGCATTGCTGCGTGCCGTATGCGAATCGCCACGATTCCGCGGACTGCGCGTCGGCGAGTATGCCGAGCGTCTTGATACGTGCAGGGAACAGCAGTTCGCCGCGATGACATTCGATCTGGGTGATTGCCCGCATGCCGTGGCTTCGCCGGACTCCGATGATTCGGCCGATTCGTCGGCCGGCGCGGCGGGATTGCTGTATGTCGCCTTTCGTGGCACGGACGGTACGCTCGTCGGATGGAAGGAGGATTTCAACATGGCGGTGCGTTGCCCGGTGCCGTCACAGGAATCCGCATACCGATACGTGGATTCGATCATGGAGCGTTCCGCAGGATTCCTATCCGTCTCTTCGGCACCTGACATCATGATCGGCGGGCATTCCAAGGGTGGCAATATGGCCGCATATGCGGCCATGCTGGTCGCGCAGCATGATATCGAGGAATCCTGCGAACAGGCAAGGAATCTGGGGTTGATGCCGGCGTTGGGCGGTACGGTGGCAGGCCGTAACGGCAGAATCCCAAGAATCTATTCGCATGACGGTCCCGGGTTGCCGCAGGCCATGGTGGATGGTCAGGCCTACCGTGCCATCAGCGGGCGAATCGACAAGACGGTACCGGAATCGTCGATTGTGGGCATGCTGCTGCAAACGTCCGCACACTATACCGTGGTCAAGGCCGACGCCATCGGCATCATGCAGCATCTCGGCGCGAGCTGGCAGGTGGCCGACGGTGCGTTCGAACGGGCGAGCGGACTGTCGGGCGGCGCGCAGGTCGTGAAGAAGACCATCGACACGTGGCTGGACACGGTAGGGCGGGAACGGCGCGGGCGGGCAATCGACCAACTATACGAAATCTTCGCGGCGGCGGGGTATGCGAATATCGCCGATCTGACCGCGAACTGGACGGATTCGTTGCCTAAGATTCTCGCCGCGGCCAAAGGCACGGACCGAGAGACCCGCGCGCTCATCCGCGACGTGCTCAAAGCCGTTCCCGCCAGTGCGGCCAAAGCCCTCGATCCGCGCTAGCGTGTGCGGGAATCGTGGCGGGACATGGATTCGCGCACACGTTGCATGATGCGGGAGTCCCGTACGGATGTCATGGTCGGGAACGCCTGAATCAGACGCTGCTGCTGCCAGCTCAGCACCTTGCGTGCGCGAGCCTCGGTGGCGGCGAATTTCTCGTCGAAGCGCTCGCGGCCGCGGGCCTCATATTGCGCAAGTTCGCGTTGCAGCTGGGTGATGCGGTTGTCGAAACTCAACAGGCCGGACAGCGTAAGTGAGATGTCGGTGACGAGTATGAGCGTGAAGATGATCGTCAGAATATCCAAGGTAAGCGGCTGCCAGGAATCAAGTACGTCGGAAACCCACGGCTGCACGTATTCCTTGACTACGGCCGCGCCGATGCCGAAAGCCAGGAATCCGTTCAGATAGATGCGTCCGTTGATATTGAACGGTTTGCCGGTGTAATCCCACAGTCTTATGTGGAACAGCTTTTCGATGGCCCACGATGAGAAATATTCCAGCGTGCAGGCCAGCATGCCGGAACTGAGGAACAATGCGATCGGATTGTCGACATCATGCAGCAGAACGATCACCGAGGCCGCCCCGAAGCCGTATATCGGGCAGAGTGGGCCGTTCAGAATGCCACGATCAACCCATTTTTTGCGTAGGACCAGATTCAAGCCGGTTTCCCATACCCAACCGACCACGCTGTAGAACAGCCACCACAGGAAAATCTTTTCAATCGCGAATCGCATATTCGCAGGTTATACCCTTCGCGATGGTTCGGTCGAATGGGGCGATTGTCTCGCCGAAAGATGAAAACCCTGCAGTGAGCGAGTGTCGGTTCGGTTCTACGCGGAAGATTGCTGGGAAAACGCTGAATATCGGGTGGTGGAGGGGAAAATCGACGCATAATGAAAGGAGTGCGATCATCGGGACGGCCATCGCAAAAGACTCCATCGATAAGGGCTCCATCGCGGACCGGCCTGATTTGGTAACGTCTCAAACGTCGGAAAGGAGCGGGGAATGGGCAACATCATCGACTATGCGCGTACCGAAACGCGTAGTTTCGAAACATTGCCGTTCCGTGCGGCCGACGCGCTCGTGCTGGCGCAGCTCTCGTATGACGACGTACCCGAATGCGTGCCGACGCTTGACGAACTGTATGCGAGGTACAGTACGTTCGCCCGCCGAGTGCAGTCGTTCTCGTTCCGCAGGCCTATCGCATCGCTCAGAACGTTGCGGTTCGCGCCTTTTCACGGAGTGACCATCGCGCATGCCGACGACGAGTTGCATCATGACCGTGCCGTGCCGGACCATGATGTCGAGAGCGTGGGACTGATCGATCCTCAGATCACGCATGACTTCTACCGTGCGGTGGCGGCCAATCCACGTTTCGCGGACGTGGAGATGAGCGCGTTCTGCGAACAGTTCGACGGCGATGAACAGACGCAGTTCGCGGCGGTGACCTACCGGCTGCCGAACAATACTTTGGTCGTGACGTTTCGCGGTACCGATGATTCGCTGGTCGGCTGGAAAGAGGACTTCAACATGGCCTTCCGGTATCCGGTGCCGGCGCAGGTCTCCGCGGCGGACTATCTGGGCAAGGTGGCGCAGCTATGGCGAGGCTCGATCATCCTGACGGGCCATTCCAAGGGTGGCAACCTTGCCGTGTACGCCGCCATGAATGCGGAAGACAAGGTGAAGGACCGCATCGAGCATATCTACTCGCTTGACGGGCCCGGCTTCCCCGAGGTGGTGGTGCGCAGTTTCGAGTATGCGAGCGTGCATGAGCGGATCACCAAGATCGTGCCGGATTCCTCGGTGGTGGGCATGGTGCTTGAAACGCCGGAGCGTTGCATGGTGGTGAAGTCCGATGTGGACGGCATCATGCAGCATTTCGCGTTCTCGTGGCAGATGCATGGCGGCGAATTCGCCAAGGTCGAGGATGTGGCGAACAGTTCCGTGACGTTCAACAAGTCGTTGAACGGCTGGCTTTCGGGGCTTTCCGAAGAGCAACGGGAGCATGCCGTGGATGCGTTGTTCTCGGTATTGGCGGCCTCCGGGGCCGATAACATCTCCGGTATGGTGGCGGCCGGGCCGAAGGTGATTCCCGATATGCTCGGAACATATGTGGGACTCAGCGGCGAGGATCGGCGCAATATCAATCAGGCGCTGATGATTCTGCTGCAGGCCGCGCTGTCGCGCAATCCCAAGGTGCAACGCAAGTAGTGGCGCGCTTGCTGCAGGGGAGGAATGCGGGAAATACGACACGCATCGAAGGAGTGTTGTAGACAGTCTGTACAATAAAGTGAGGGTATAGGCAACGTGACTAATTAGCTAGGTTTAGGGGGCATTATGCCGCGTCCACGTCGAGATTCCGAAATACTGCCGGCCAAGGAACGTCTCGAAAACGCGTTTTGGGAACTGTTGGCCGAACGCAACTATCATAAGATCACCGTCACCGACATCGTGCGCGTTGCGGACGTGAATCGCAATTCCTTCTACTATCATTTCTCCGGACTGCCGGAACTGGCCGATTCCGCCATCCTGCATGCAGTGGAAAACACGCCGATCCCAAGCCGCCCGGGTGCGAACTTCAATCCTGACGATGAATGGCGCAAGCACATCACCGCATTGCTGCGCAATCCCGACCAACGTCAGCGTCTGGACCGTCTGGCCCTGCTCGCCGGCCCGCACAGTTCGCCGGAACTCATCGAATCGTTACGTGATTTCGGACGCCTGACCATGATCAGCGTGCTCGGACTCGACGCCGAGCATCTGGACCTCAAAACCGATTTGATGCTCGACTTCACCGTGGGTGGCATGCTTGCGGTGCTGCAGCGCTGGCCGAAACTGCATGAGCAACTGCCGATCGACACCGTATTCAACGAGGATCTCGCCGTACTCGCGGCAGGCATGTTCATGTCGATGTCCCGCTCGAACATGCTCGACTATTGGCGCAGGATCTTCAGCAACGGATTCGTGCCCGGTGCGAATCCCCGACAGTGATTCTGTCAGATGACACCGTGACGGCCCGTCGTGACTTTTCGGTGGTAGAAACGAAGAAGACGTTTACGTTCGTTTACGCGAAAGCTCGACAGGGAGGTTGCCCATGATCAATGAAGCCTACAAGGCCATGCTTGGCGGAAAATCCGTGATCCGTGAACTCAGCGAGTATGCGACGGCACGCGGGGCCGAAATCGGCTACGAGAACGTGTTCGACTACTCGTTGGGCAACCCGAGCGTACCGTGTCCGCAGAGCTTCACCGATGTGATGGCCGACATGTATGCCACCGCCGAGCCGGTGGCGCTGCACGGCTATTCGCCGTCGTTGGGCATTCCGTCGGTGCGTACGGCGATCGCCGAAAGCCTGAACCGTCGCTTCGGGATGGACTATACGGCCGATCACATCTTCCCGACCACGGGTGCGGCGGGCGCGCTGGCGCATGCGCTGCGTGTGGTGACCAAACCGGGCGATGAGGTGATCACCTTCGCTCCGTATTTCCCGGAATACCAGCCGTATGTGGATGGTACCG
>OBXO01001148.1_pt1 | contig 13924 bp, 14 predicted proteins | sample 1501431 | NCBI WGS metagenome assembly OBXO01 (sample SAMEA2580163, study PRJEB22360) | human gut metagenome | biome: human gut; feature: human-associated habitat; material: faeces | place: Denmark | collected 2008/2010 | reverse complement strand
AATCAGGAAGTCTGCGTATATAAGAACCCCACCAATTTATTGGTGGGAGTGTCAGCCATTTGCTAGTGGTGTTCATTTTGAACGGTGCAATTATTTAAATTTAAAAATTATGGATAACAAAATAAAAGATGACTGTGTGCTAGAATTCACAAAACTGATATCAGATGTAATAGAATACGATAAAGACAAAACTAAAACGGTTGGTGGAGATGTATATGTAGCGTATATGGATAGAGATGGTAATATAACTACATATATAAATGGAAAAGAAGCTGAATTTTAATGATAGTTAAACTATCAGGAGATGATAAAATTGGAAGCAATTAAAACTACCCATTATAGAAAGGACATGAAAAATATGAGTTTTGTTGGAATTCACAATACAAAATCAGGGCTTATTGCTTTCGCTGATAGTAAAGCCTCCAAAATACTCAATTCAGGACAAATTATCGAAGATAAAGAAAGAATAAAAATTTCAAAACTATTTAAAAACAATCGATTTATTTTTGTCACACATGGAAACAATGAACTATTTTCAGGGTATAAGAAAACAAATATTGAAGATTATGTCGAACAAAACCTATCTGAAAATATTATTTATAAGGACTTTTTTTATGTACTATTTACACTATTAGTTCTTGACAAGCCCGAATATAATAATGGCATTTATAATTTTATAATAGGAAGCAAAGACCAAAATGGTTATTATGTTCGCACTCTAAAATTTGATATACTAAACGAAACAATGGAATATTCCCAAAAGAATTATACTTATCAATGTTTGTACGGTGGAGATATTTCTTATTTAAAAATGTATGAGAGCATTCCTAAATATTTTGATGTTCCAATAGATGAATACTCAAAAATTATAAAAGAACAAGTTGAATGCCTTGTTAAGATTTTTGATTTAGATTTTAAATACAATTCAGTTGGATTACCAATAAATATAAAAATATTTCAATAACATTCTTATATAAATAATATAGGCTATAAAAGATATTGATTTAAAGGAAGTCAAATTTTAATGATAGTTAAACTATCAGGGGTGATATGTTTTAAATATGCATATGCATGAAATGATTTTTGAAAGGAAGAAAAATACAATGTCATTTAATCATGTCAATTTAAATAAAGATTTTGTTATTATAGGAAGCGACAGCAGAGAGTGCTTCCAAGACAAAAGTTATAGAAATAATAGACAGAAAACTTTTATAAATAGAGACTTGAAAATTTGCTGGTCATATACAGGGTTAACAACTTTTCATGATATTGACAACATTAAAATAATTAAAAATATTATAGACATGAATAATTCTGATATTGTTGAAAAGTTAACTATTATTGAATCTATAATGAATTTTCAAACACGTCGCTATTACAAAGAAAATAAAAGAGATATATATTTTGACATGTTTGTGTGCTGCAATGAAGAAGAACAAAACGCTGTTTATGTTTTAGAAATAAAAAATGGATTATCAAATATAGAGAAAAAGAAGAAATATTATACGGATTTTTTTATTTCTAGTGGAGTTCATTTAGAAGTCGAAAAGCAAATCAATATTAATAATATTACTGACAGTCAGCTTGCACCAAAAGAACTTAATCGAATTATTCATCTAGCAATGGATGCCTCGAAAAATGATGATAACACTATTGGGGGACAAGCATATATTGCTTTGATGGAAAATGATGGTAATATTACGACATATATAAATGGAAAAGAAGCTGATTTTTAATGATAGTGTACCTATCAGGAGTGATTAAAATAGAAGAAGGGAAAAGTATAGGAGTTTGTGATACATCTAACCCCTATGATAAGAAATATCAAATGACAATGCTTATTCATGCGAGAAATACTAACATAACATTAATAGCGAGTGATTCATGGAATCATTTTCCTGGAGAACCAGATATAAAGAAACACTATATTCAAAAAATATGTTTCAATGAAACATATCCTTTTATAATAGCGCAAGCTGGTGAAAATTCAAAAGTTAAAGGTGAAAAATTAATATATGTAAAAGATATTATGCAAGATGTTTGTAATTTGTATAATGGTAAAAATGGTCCAAGATGTATTGAGACGCTTATTCAAAAGTCGACAGAATATATGGAAGACTTAAGTTTAGAGAATGAACCAGAAAAAATTTTACAGTATTTTATATCTTATTTTGATTTTTATGATAATAAAATAAAAAGTACCAATTACCAAATTATAAAAAATATAGAATGTATATTTTGTGATACGATTAAATTAAATATGTCCTGCTGCAGTTTTGGCACATACTCAACAACATTCAATAAATCGCATTTAGATGTTAATGATAATACGTTTTCAGATTTTTCATTAAAAAATTATGTGGGCAATAAACTAAGATTTTATATTAATGAGGAGTTTTCATTTAGATACCCTATTGATGAAATTAGCATCGGTGGCCCCATTCAATGGGCTAGTATATCCAAAGATGGAGTGTTGAGTCACGGAGTTGAATATATCTAATCTAGCTGGTGTCTTAAAAATGATTGTAGACAATCTAAATTCTATCACGATATAACTACTGGGGGTAATATTAATTTCGTATGCATCGGCAGAGATGAAAATATAATTACATATATAAATGAAAAATGTCACTTGCATTTTTCATAGTTAATGCTTATATTAAATTTAAAAGAAATTATCTAAAATAACAATCACCTGAAAGCATCGATGCAGATTTAGTAGACAATATTCAAAATAAAATCCTTTTTGCTTCATATATTGATTTTAATAATATATAATATACATATCAATAATAATATAAATAACACTAAATAATATTTTCTGTTGTTAATAACATTTGGAGGTTTATATGGACAAAAATAAAATTAAGATATGGATTTTTCTAACGCTATTTGCAATTGCTGGTACAGGAATCTATTTTTGGTATGATTCTAATAAATCAAATCCAGAAGAAGATAAAAGTTGGGATATTGTTTATAACCGCGATGAATCCAAAAATGGAATTTATACTCTTACAAATAAAAATGATGATGGCAGTAATTCATGGGATGGTTTAATAATGTTTGTTCATAAAGATGTTATTATTTCTGTTTCGAAAATCTCTTATTTCACATATGATGAAATAAAAAATAATTATTTAACACCAGATGCGTCTAGAGATGACTGTGAAGATTGGATTTTTAAACATGGTCGAGATAACAGCTTTTCAAAAATGGACGCCAATGGATTAGGTTTTTCTGTTAATGCTATCTCATCATATCCCGAAGATGATTCTTTAATATGTTGTCAATTATCATGGGAATTATATAAAAAATCAGTTGATTACAACAAAGAGTATGATGTTTTAAAATATCTTAATATGCAAGCATCTTATGATGATGATTCAAAACAATTAATATTCAGTAAATTATTAAACAACCCTAATAGTGAATTCAAAATCAATGAAAATAAATACATTGTTAATAATTATCAAAAATACGATGATTTTAAATCATGTAAAATTTCAGATGCTGGTATTCTCGATATCTTAAAAAGGGGATACCCTGATTGTTTTTGAGAAATCTATAAATCTATAGATTTCTTTTTTTATTTGATGTAAAATGCGACAAACAATCATAAAACAATTTTTGAATCTAGAAATTTTAAATTTTATGGAGGTTATTTAATGAGGAAAATTCATTCAAATTCACATTTTAAAACTTTAATTGTCGCCTTAACTGTATTTTCCAGTTTGACTTTTAGTACTCCACAAAAAATTGCGGCTGCAAATTTTAATTCATTATCATCTATTGATAAGACTGTATTCACTAAGGTTGCTGGAGATACAAACAACATCATAAATATATCTTCTAATATTTCAACTTCTATTGAAGGGAAAAATAATATCAGTGGCTATCAGTGGACAGCATGGTATGACCAAAACAATAAGAATTTTAATATAAATAAATCACAGACAAACGGTAACTATAATGTTGGTGTTCCAGCAAAAACTGGCGGAAATCAAATTAATGCCAATATGACAAAAGCTGGTTATTATAAATATTTAAGTGACCCGGTTTACAGTGAAATTAGATTAAAAGCTAATCAAACATTTAATTGGACAAAACAATGGACAGAAACTAAAACTGATGAGAAAAAATCTACAATTATATATAACAATGTAACAGCTAGTAATCCAAATAGAAAGGATAATATACGAGTTAATTTTAGACGATATTATATAGAACAGTTAAAATATTCAGCTAACTCAATAGAATATGGTAAAACACAATTTGACAAAACATTAAAATGGTCAGACGATGCTCATGATAAAGGAACTGCTTCTGCTTCTTTTAAAAATAAAAATAAAGAAACAACAATAAAGTGTGCAATAAAAAAACAATCTGTCCAAGGAGGATATAAAATTTATAAAATGACATTTACTAAGACAGAAAAAACAACAGTTTCTACTACTCACAAAAAAAACCATTCCGCAACAATAGAAATAGCAAATACAGTTGTAGCACAAAATGTTTCAGCAACAGAGCTGTCTAAATATGCGACATTTACATTAAAAAGCAAAAATGGTGGAACTGGTGCCGTTAACACGCAAGTAGTTAAATCTAATGGAGGATGGTGGGGAAGTAATCATCCAGCATATCATCAAGGCAACAATACAACAACTGATGCTAATGGTACATATTATTACTGGTCAAATAGCGGCAGTGGAAGTAACGGTGTTAATTTACGAAATATTATTCCTATAAAAGAAAAACTATATACATTTGCAGGAGTACCAACAAACCTAGGAAAAGACAACAAATGCACCCTAACAATCAATCCAAATGGTGGGGAGTATAATGGAAATCCCGGAATCACATCAATAAAACAATTAATAGGGACATCATACACTGTTAATACACCATCAAGAGACGGATATATTCTAAGTGGATGGGATTTTAGTGGTTCAGGAACATGGAATCCGAATAATCAAAAATATACATTTGGAACTGGCGATGGAAGCTTAACAGCAAAATGGATTGCAAAGACACCCGAAACAGACCCAAATAATCCTGATAACACTAATAAAAAATATACATTAACAATTGACCCAAACGGTGGTAAATACAATAATAAAACTACGCCAACGACAATTACGAAGAAAATTGGTGACTCAGAATCTATAAAAAATCCTAAAAGAAGTGACTACATATTCTTAGGATGGAAAATAGTAAGTGGTGATTCTAATTGTTTTTCACAAGGAACTTCTTCAAGTATGTATAGATTTTACAGTGATGCTACATTGCAGGCACAATGGATAAAAAAAGGTCAGTCAAATAGCGGAACTGTTATAATTGACCCAAATGGTGGGAATTATGATGGTTCTACAAATAAAGTAACTATTTCTGGTAATGCTGGAAGCACTACTACCATCAAAACTCCCGTAAAAGATGGATATATATTTAAAGGTTGGGAAGTAATTAATATAGAAAAAAATAAATTTAATGGAAATACCTTTACATTTATACAAGGAACAACAACATTAAAAGCAAAATGGGAGGTAATTAAAATTGACCCATGTATTGTCAATGGAACTGGTGTAGATGCCTGTGGAACAAATCAAGACTCAATGCCTGGCACATGGGTTCACTTGAGTAAAGATATATATTGATATAGCCCAATGCATAAAAATAATTTGTTATTTATTTGAAAATGATAAGATTATATGCTATAACTGCTTATGAATCGGACATTATTGTGTCACAATGAAAAAAGGTAAGGAATATGTTCCTTACCTTTTTAATTTTTAGAATGAACTTAAAATATACTGTATAGGTTGAATTAATGTAATCAAAATGCAAATATTATGTAAGTTTATATAAAATAATAGAATACAATTTGATATAATATACTCTGTAAAAGAAAGGATTATTAATTTATGCAGGAAAATAATAAATCTGATATTAAAGTTGAGGGAGAAACAACTCTCCCAATTGTAGATAAATATCTCAAGAATGGTACAGTGAAAGAAATTGCAACTATATTAAATATTTTAACAGTTTTGACAGGGATAATGACATTACTATTTAACTATTTAATTGATTTATTTATTGAAGGATACAGTAATTATTTAGGATTGAATACGGTTAGCTTGAACCTCAGAACATCTTCAATATGGGAAACTTTTTTTCTAGCAACCATATTCACTATAGCACTATATATGTTATATTATTATATCTCAAAAATTTGGAAACACCTAAACTATAAGTTCTTATTTCTTAGTATATTAATAATCATATTTACGATTATTGTATACATACTTTTAAAAATCATAAATATAGGAATGGATTTTCTAACGCTGTTTGTTTTATTTGCTATTATGATTTATCCAACATTTTTAATGAATCATCATGTTGATAAACAAGATAATTTATCTAATAGCAACTCTAAGAAAAAATGTGGTCTTGGTACCAAATTTTATAAAATCTATACTTTTATCAGAAAAATCTATCAAAAAATAAAACCCTACCTGTATTACGGGACCCTTCCTTTAGTACTTCTACTTCTTTCTATTTTTGCAACTTTATTTATAACAAATATTATACAGACTACCAAAGATGCGGGAGAGGAATTTCTTCTTAATGAAAAAACACATACGATTGTAACAATAGAAGATAACAGTTATCTATTGTTGCAAGATAATAATAAAGATAAAATTATAATGAAAATAGTCTCAGAAAATACTAATCCAGATAAATCAAAAAAATATTATGTAAAAAAGGGTGAGTATAAATATTTAAAAGAATATGATAATTTAACTGTACGAGTTGAAAATTGTAAAATAGACGTAAAAGCTGAACCATCTAAAAGTGAGTAGTTCAGCTTTTTATATATAGAAAAGTTAATTAAACGGTTAACTTTCTTTATTATAATCATGTTCTGAATTTGTAAATAGAACACCATAATCAAACATTTTTAAACTTAAATACTGAAGAATATCAAAAAAATTAGAGACAATACATTCTATATCCTCATCTTCTTGAACTCCAAGCTTACTACAAATACGCAGATTGGCCTCAAATATTTCTTGATATGCTACTGCACACTTACTCCCGATAGTAAATTCGTTTTTAACTTTTTCACTTTCCTTACAGGAATAACTACTTAATTCTATGTTTCCTATCATTAAATCATAAATAAGCATTTTAAATTTATCACTATTTATATTCATAATCTTACCCCTTTATTTTTGTATAAATAGTGTTCGTATATGAACACTATTAGTAAATATATTTTAACGCGATAATTAATATTGTGCAAGATAATAATGCAGTTAACGGAGTGGACATATGATAAAATACGATAGACTTTGGAAAACAATGAAAGAAAAAGGAATTACTCAATATGACCTTTATACAACTTATAATGTAAATCGTTCTCAAATAAATCGGTTAAAACATAATAAAAATGTTGAAATAAATACAATCGATAAATTGTGCAATATTCTTCATTGTAGAGTTGAAGATATAATGGAGCATTTTGAAGACAATAATATATTTTAAAGAAACAGAATTTTAAATTTTATGGATTTCTGTTTCTTAAATTTAACAAATATGAGCATGGTGTACTGTATTCAAATCATAATAAAAAAGGGAGCAATATTGTTCCCTTTGACTATAATTTATAAATTCTTATTTATCGCTAGTTTCAGTAGTATCATTTTCACATAGGCCATTTCTAACATTCTTATCATATTCTTGAATATTTTTTATTATTTCAGACATATATTTCTCTTCGTCTCTATTAAAAATAAACTCTGCAATCTTGGTTGGAATTATTAATAAAGTGCTTATTAGTGTACCTGAAGCAGTAACAAACGCAACTAGGGTTGTTATATCGAAATCCTTATTAAGGATAATATATCCTATAAACAATAATAAGGATAATATCACCATTCCCAAAATAATCATAAAAAATATAACTACAAATTTTCTTAGTTTACTCTTAAAATTTAAAGCACTATCTAGGTAAAGAGTGTATTTTTTTAAAATTGAAGTATATTGTTTATTTCTTTTTATAATATGTTGATTATCGTTTGCATCTCTATAATTTTTGTCATATCGAATTGGATTTACTTCTACTGAATTTCCTTGCTCTTTTACAGAACGAACTATATCGTTAATTATACTGAAGCTCGTATTATGGTTATTCTTACTCATTAATTAATTTAATCCTAATTCTACTATTCTTTTTGAAACAGCAGTTTCAGAAACTTCAAATTCTTCTGCTAGTGATTTACAAATAGACACTTCATCTAATCCCAAAGTTTTTCTAGCTATGTATTTGTCAATAAAGATATTTTTTGGCATTAAAAGAGCAGCTGCAAATCTGTTAACTCGCATTTCTCCCGGTGAGTTAACATCATCTTCAGCTAAACTATAAGCATTAGCATATTCTTCATGACCATTGTAATCAAAAATATAGTGCCCTAATTCATGAGCCATTGTAAAGCGCTGATGTCCGCGATTGTCTTTAGAATTTATTTGCAATATTTTTCTACTTCCCAGCATTTTTTCAAATTCTTTTGCTATTCCTATTCTTCCAGATAAGTTATCATCCATATCAAGACTAAATATTTTAAATCCTACTTTATTAAGAATATTAGCAATTTGTGTGGGAGTTTCTTTTAATTCAAACATTTCCCTAATTTCAGCAGCAATCTCTTCAATTTTATCCGCATCATAGAAATCTTTAAAATAATTATTTTTTTTTCTCATTGCATCAAATACACACATTTTAATCACTTCTCTACTTTTTTTATACAAACTGAACACCTCTATTTAAAAGAGTAACAAATTTTAATTATATAAATTGTCATATTATGTTACTGAAACTAGGTTATTATGACAACCCTTATGGTGCTTCTTAAAGTTTAGTTTATTTATTTTAATTTTCTTAGAGAAACTCCTTTCAAATAGATTTTATCACAGTTTATTAAAAATAGTACTAAATTTGACAAAAAAAGTTAAAATTCGAAATAATTGGTGTTCTTATATACTCAAACTGCCTAGTATACTCGAAAGCGTACTAGACTGATTTGTTTCTATAAGGTTTTCACTATCAAGGATACCAGTGTATCCATTAACAATAGTATTAAGCTCGCGTCTAAACATTTATATATGATTCATACAAAATTAGATAGTGAACCTCACCGCCTAATTTACTTCGTAAATATATATGGAGAATGTACACCAACATTTATTTCAAAATAAAAAAGTAAACATTAGAATGTAAAAAGTTGACATTGATAGTGGAAAAGTAGATATTGAAACTGAAGAGGATTGAATTTTAATGAAAATAGTACTGCATTTTCAAATAAAACAATTATCCATATTCGAAAATTATATTCAGTACCAGGAGAAAAGGAAAATATAAATTTAAAAAGCGAATCTTGTGTACTTTCTTCATCAAACTATATGTTTCTAATAACAGTTTTGTAAATTACTCTTATGAATTTACGACAGAATGACCCTTGCCACAACTATGGGATTTACCTTGTAAGCGCTTTAGTTTATAATGTTTATTGAAAGTGAGATTGTTGGTGCAGACTAGTAGAATGTACTGAGATAGACTTTTTCTTAGATAGCGCAAACCACGTTTTGACAATGCTGTTCGAAGTGCGCTGTATTCACCGGATTGAAAAGTCCCGAAGTATACACCTGCAAATCCCATGACTTTGACAGCAGAGCTAAAGTTATTGATATCACCAATCTCACTTTCAATTAACATTCCCGTATAAATCCCAATACCGGGAATCGAGAAGATAGGAGAATCAGTTTGATAGCTAATTCTTCTATTTTTTGTCTATAGTTTTAATCTGTACATTTATGAGATTGGCATAAAAACATGCAGGAAAAATTTCCTTCCTGCATGTTTTATAGATTAAGTTTTATATAGGCTAGACTGCAACTTCAGCCTTTAAAGCCATTAGGCGAAAGATTTGTTCTAGTGCTGAAACGTTCTAAAGAGATAAGAACATATCCATAGTCCTCTGGTTTGTCATGTCCATGGTGGACCCCTATCATTATGAGACCCCCCTGACTTTAGCCATGGGAAGCAGTCGGTGATTAAAGATATTCATAAGAAAAGAACCTTATAAAGATTTTATTACGATACATATAGATTATAAATTCTTGGATGACCTAGTTTTGATTAATTTTAATGATTCCTTGTTTCCCCTCGAAAACGATTTCCAGCACTTCCAGTTGCAGTCCTCAAAACAAGAATTCCTCCACAACTTGGACATCTATTATTTTTTACTTCTTCTACTATTTTATTAAATGCGTAATGATTTCTCTTTTTTGTTTTGTATATTGACAATATGTTGATTTTTTAGTCTGTTACAGCTTCTAAATGAATATTTTCATTACAATATCCCAACTCCTCACATTTAGGTTTAAAATAATGACTCACTAAGTATTTCCATTCATCTGAATATTTTTGTAATTCGTGCATGATATCATTTATCAATTCTCGATACTCTTGTACATAATCTCTGATGTGCCATATCAATTAAATTTCTGAGATTTGTACGAAATACAATTTTCGTTTCCCATTCCTAAGGGTAAAAGCATATCAACATCTTCTTTAGGAACTCCTAATGATTCTAATTCTCGCATAGCATTCAGAAGTTCATTCATTGCATTATTATATATAGTGTTTGCTTCAATATTATTTTCAACTTTTGGGGGCACGACATATTTAAAGCCATTTTGATAATTAATATATCTTGTTGATGCCTGTAACCTTGTCGGAGCCCCTCCAATATGTGTGTAAAACTCTCTAATTACTCTTGCAGAATATCCATCTAAAACAATAGATACTTGGGCATACTCCCATATTCTTCCATGTCGTGAAGCCAGGCATTCAATGCCTCCTTTATATCTCGTTTTTTAAATCCCAGCATTTACAAAGCTCTCCTAATAGTAATAAATGGCTCAATATACTTTTGTATAAAATCTATACGGTCAAATATTGTTGGTTTAAAATATGATGTAACTGCTATCACTGTATTTTTCGTTGGGTTTACATATATAACATTCCCACTATTTCCTATGGCTGAATATATGCCTTTGTTTTCATCTACAATCCACAAGAGATACCCATAAGACATATTTCTAAACTCTTCTCCACATTTATAATTTGGTTTTGTCATTTCTTCAATCCATTTAGATGATACAATTTGTTTTCCATTATGAATACCTTTATCTAAACAAAGCTGTCCGATTTTCGCCATATCTATTGCAGAAAAACATAAACCATATCCTGCCGTTCCTATTCCTTGTGGGTCGCAAAACCATATATTTTTTTGTGGGTCTTTAGACATAGTAAAATGTTTATGTTCTTCGGCAGTTTCCGCCAAATAATTTAGATGTTTTTCTACTCCGATAGGTTCAAATAAAAACTTATTTGCAAAGTCAACGACTTTTATACCACTCGTTTTTGATATAATACCAGTTAGTATATGTATGCCTAAAGTAGAGTATTTGAATTGTCCAGTCAATCCTTTTCTTCCACCTAGAAAATCTAAAGATGAAACCGTCCAATCATCACTTGAACAAATTTTAGTCCACGGTTCGTACTTATACTTATAAGGTGCAGTCATAGTGAGTAAATGCTTGATTGTAACTTGTTGAATTGTTTTTTCCCCTCTTTTAATTTTATATTCGGGGAAAAAGTCTAGTACGGGTTGGTCTATGCTTTCTATTAACCCTTTGTCAAGTGCTATTCCTACAAGCAATGCCACAATACTTTTGGTTGCAGACATAACATGGCAAGTATCTATTTTTTTATAATTATTCCATTCATCAGAATAAACTTCTTTACCGTCTTTATAACATGATATTTGACAGATATTAGGTTGTTTTTCTTTAATAAAATCGTGCAATTCTTCTCTGTTCATAGTATTATTTCATCTCCATTTCACGTTATCGTATAAGTAATATCCATTCATAAAATTTAAATTTTGATATACTTATTTATTTCTTTTTTACTGGATAATAAATTTCAGTTACTAGGTCATCTTCATTTGAAGTTTGTGTTGGGTCAGTAATATAAACTTCATAAAGAGGACCATTGTTTTCATAACCGTTTTGTTCTGCCCATTCACATTGTTTCGTATAAATAGATGGCAAATTAGAATATCCACCATGTAGAGTTGTTTTTAAACATAATCCCGGACAAAAATCCCTTGTTTCTGTAACAAATTGTTCTATTGGAATAGCAAATTCTGTATCCAATCCCAAAGGAGTAAACTCATCACCATGAAAAAGTACCATAGGTGGAGCTTTGACAGTTAATTTGTCATATTGAATTTTCCTTAATATCGAATTAAAGCAACAAGCGTATTGTTCTTCCATTTCAAATTTACAAACCATTTTACGAATAGAAACCAAATACATAACTGGCACTTCAACAAGTTGTACATCAATCTTATTCAAATAAGACATGATTGATTTTCCTTGTTTCAAAACTGATATATCTTTACTTAACTGTTCTGTAATTTGCGAATATATCTGTATTTGTTTTTCTAATTCTACCTTTTTCTTATAAAGTTCTATGGATAATTTTTCATTTGGTATTTCTTCTGATGTAATAATCGCTCTAATTTCTTCCAAAGAAAAATTATACTGTTTTAGACGGTTAATAAATAGCATAGTTTCTAATTGCTCAATGGAATAATATCTATAACCATTTTCTTGATTGATTTTACTGGGTTTTATAAGTCCGATTTCATCATAATAACGAAGCGTTTTTGTAGAAACTTTACATATCTTTGAAAATTCACCTATAGATAACATAAATCTCCTCCTTTCAACTTACTTCCATACTTATGTTACACCTTGACGTAAGGGGAAAGTCAACGCGTTAATTTTATAGACTATCCCTTACTTACACCTAAAATAACACGATAAGAAATGAAATTCCAACTATTTTAACCACGATTGATAGGGAAAATATAAGAAGATAAACCTAGATATGTGAGGTTTACCACAAAAGAAAAATGCCCGAATAGCTGATAAAATGGGGGCTATTCGGGCATTTGAGAAGATATAAAAAGATAGTCAAAAAGACATATATAAATTACAACTAATTATTATTATTTTTTTTTGACCTATCTAAATTATTTAATTTCATGTGTGATTCCTCTTTACAATGCTTTTTAATAATTTAATAACTTATTCATCACCAAAAATCGTTTTTGTCATACTAATATAGTTTTTCATAAAAACAATCTTCTCTTCGTGTGTAAGCTCTTCAAAAGCTTTTAATAACATCATTGCTTCAAAATCATCTTGTAATTGTGATGTTGATACTGATTCTAATCTCAAAGTTTTTAAAATATCATCTTTTTTGTCCCATAAATTAAGAGAATATATTGTATATTCTTTTAAATCATTAGTTTTAATTAAGATTAGATTGTTATCAAAATCAAAACAAATTCTTATTATTTTTTGAAAGTCAAAGTCTAAATCAAAGTTTCTAATAAAATCATTCTTAATCTCTTCAAGCTCTACGCCAGAATATGTTAAATCCTCAATACCTCTTTGAGAATCTTTTATATCTATAAATAATAATTCTCTATTAAAATCAACATCTATAAAATTTTCACTGTTATGTTTTGGCATTTGATATTCTCCGTTTGCCTCGGCACTTTCAAAATTCCATAATGAATCCATAGTAGTTCTCCTTTTTAACAAATTTATAAAGCAAAAGTGGACCATTAATAAATCAAAGACACATTTACCAGAATTACAGCACTACAATATTTACATATAATATTTTATATGCTATTATTTATATACAATAATATAGTCAGGGGTATATGAATGAGAAACACACTGACGGTAAAAAAGGTGTTCGGTTCACCACTTCCTTATCTCA
>OBXO01001146.1_pt1 | contig 13925 bp, 14 predicted proteins | sample 1501431 | NCBI WGS metagenome assembly OBXO01 (sample SAMEA2580163, study PRJEB22360) | human gut metagenome | biome: human gut; feature: human-associated habitat; material: faeces | place: Denmark | collected 2008/2010 | reverse complement strand
ACCAGGGCTACAGCACCCACACGGCGGAGGCCGCCGTAATAGCGCTTGCCGGGATAGCCCTCCGCGTACTTGTTGGTGAGCACTGTGGCCGCCGCGGACAGCACCGCCGGGCTGACAAAGTTCTCCGACGCGATCAGCTCGATGTTGCGCCGCTGGCGGTCGTACTCTGCCTGAACCGCCGCCCCTACCTCGGGGTCTTGTCCGGCAAGAAACTCCATGATATCCTTGACCAAATCCGACTCCACCTTTCTCAAATTTGACTGTACCGTTTATTATACAGAATCCCACTTTAAATTACAATCGCCCTATTTGAAAAAAGGCTCTCGTTTTTTGGCGGATTCTATGCTATATTGTCTAAGAGGTGATTCGATGAAAAACCATGAGGACGTCCTGGCTATCGTAGAGGAGCTGAAGAAGCTATACCCCGAAGGGCTCTGTTCGCTCCAGTACCCCAAGCCCTACGAGCTGCTCTTTTCCGTGCGTCTGGCCGCCCAATGTACCGATGAGCGGGTCAACATGGTCACTCCCGCCCTCTTTGCCCGCTTTCCCACCCTGGAGTCTCTGGCCCAGGCCGACCCCGCCGAGGTGGAAACCTATATCCATTCCACCGGCTTCTTCCGGGCCAAGGCCCGGGACATTGTAGCCGCCTCCCGCATGCTGGTGGAGCAGTACGGCGGCCGGGTGCCCGACACCATGGAGGAGCTGCTCAAGCTGCCCGGTGTGGGCCGCAAGACCGCCAACCTGATTTTGGGCGACGTGTACCACACCCCCGGCGTAGTGGTGGCGGACACCCACTGCATACGCATTACCGGCCGACTGGGCCTCACCGACGGCACCAAGGACCCGGCCAAGGTGGAGGAGCAACTCCGGCCCATCCTGCCGCCGGAGGAGTCCAACGACTTCTGCCACCGGATGGTGCTCCACGGCCGGGCGGTGTGTATGGCCCGCAAGCCCGACTGCCCCAACTGTACCCTGCGCCCCTGGTGCGATTTCTACACAAAGTCCTGACTCCAGCAGGAGAGGCCCCGCCGGACAGACCGGCGGGGCCTCTGTGCTATTCCTGCGGCGCCTGGCCCACAATGCACTTGTCCTTCCACCTTCCACGGCAATAGGACACCACGCAGATCAGCAGGCCCAGGGCCCAGCCGATGGGATAGGCCCAATAGATCTCCTCCGGGCCGAAGAAATAGGCCAGCGCATAGGCCACAGGGATGCGGGCCGCCCAGAGGGAGATGATGGAGGCTACCATGGGCACTGTCGTGGCGCCTGCGCCGCGGAGGACGCCGTTCATGATAAACATCATGGCCAGAATGAACATCAGGGAGAGGGCCCGGAGCAGGTATGCCTCCCCGGCGGCCACCACGCCGGGCTCCCGGTTGAAGAGCATCAGCAGGGGCCGCCGCAGGGGCAGCACCACCGCCGACATGGCCAGGCATACCAGAGTGCCCAGCACCAGGGCCCGGCGGGTCCCGGTCTGTACCCGGTCCAGCCTCCCCGCCCCCATGTTCTGTCCCACATAGGTGGTGGCGGCGATGGAAAAGGACTCGATGGGCATGAAGGCGAAGGTGTCGATCTTGTTGGCGGCGGTGAAGCCGGCCGCAAAGTCGTTGCCGAAGCCGTTGATCAGCGCCTGCATGATGAGTATGCCCACCGCGAACTGGCACTCCTGTATCGCGGAGGGTATGCCCAGACGGATCACCTGCCCCAGCAGGCGCCGGTCCAGCCGCATCCGGAACAGGCGGATATGGAGGAAGGGGTACTTTCGGTTGATGTAGAAGATGCCGAACACCCAGGAGCAGATCTGGGCCAGAATGGTGGCCAGGGCCACGCCGAACACGCCCCAGGAGAACACCAGCACAAACACCAGATCCAGCACAATATTGATGACACAGGCGATGAACAGGAAGATCAGGGGCGTCCGGCTATCCCCCAGGCCGCGCATGATGCCGCTGTTCATGTTGTAGCCCAGAGTACCGATGATGCCGCCCAGCACCACCATGCAGTAGGTCCGCGCCTGCTCATAGGCCTCCTGCGGCACCCGGATCAGGGTGAGCAGCGGCCCGCTGGCCAGCACGCCCAGCAGGGTCAGGGGCACAATGATCACCAGCAGGGCGCTGTAGATGGTGTCCACCGTGCGCCCCACCGCCCCTTGGTCCCCGGCGCCCACATACTGGGCGATCATGATGGTCGCGCCCATGGAGAATCCGAGGAAGAGGGAGGATATCAGGAACATGATAGAGAAGCCCGCGCCCACGGCGGTGAGGGCGGAGGAGCCCACATAGTTGCCCACCACCACCGAATCCACCATGTTGTAGAGCTGCTGGAGCACATTTCCCGCCAGCAGGGGCAGGGAGAACAAGACGATCAGCCGGGTCGGCGACCCCTGAGTCATGTCCATGGCTCCGTGCCCGTTCCGCTTGATCTCACTCATTGCCTCTCCTCCCCATCCGTTTTATCTCCTCGCCCGCTCATAGATGATGCGCAAGCCGTCCAGCACCAGTTGGGGATCCACCACGTCGATCAGCTCCGTGTTGTCCGCCACCAGCCGGGACAGGCCGCCCGTGGCCACCACCTTGGTGTCCGGCTGGCCGATCTCCTCCTTGGCGTGGCGGATGAGGTACTCGATGGCCCCGATATAGCCCAGCACCGCCCCCGCCTGGATCTGCCCCACGGCGGTGGTGCTCAGCACTGTGTCCGGCTTCACCAGCTCCACCCGGGGCAGCAGGGCAGTCTTCTGAAACAGGCCGTCGATGGACACCTGCACCCCGGCGGTGATGCAGCCGCCCAGGTATACGCCCTCCCGGCTTACCGCGTCCAGGGTGGTGGCGGTGCCGAAGTCCAGCACCACCAGCGGCGCGCCGTACTTGGCGATGGCCGCGATGTCCGCCGCCGCCCGGTCGGGGCCCAGGCGCTCGTCGCTGTCGCACTCCACGTAGGGCAGGCCGGGGTCCAGCGCCTCGTCCAGCACCAGCGGGGTCTTGCCCACATACTTCTGCACCGCCCGGCTCAGGGTATGCATCACCTGGGGGGCCACCGAGCCGATCACCACATCCTCCACCTGCCCCAGCTCCAGGCCGAAGCGCTGGAAGTACTGGCACAGCCAGAGCCCCAGCTCGTCGGAGGTACGGTTGGCGTCCGTCATCAGACGGAAGCTCCCCACCAGCTCCTCTCCCCGGTAGACGCCGAACTCCATATTGGTATTGCCTACATCAATGACCAGCAGCATACTGCTCCTCTCCCTTCTCAGATATGCGACAGATAGCACACCGCGCCGCCCTCCTCCAGGACAGCCACGGCGTAGGTGGGCTGAACCAGGCTCCCGGCGGCGCCGGGGTTGACGATCCAAAGGCCGTTCTGGAACTCGCAGAGGGCCTCGTGCGTGTGGCCGAAGCACAGAAGTCCCGCCCCCGCCTCTCGGGCCGCGCGGATGGCCGCCCCGGGCCCCATCTTCACGTGGTAGGTGTGGCCGTGGGTCATCAGGATTTTACACCCCTCCAGGGTAAAGCACCGCTCGTCCGGCAGATCCGGCCGGCGGCCGTCACAGTTGCCCGGCACATAGGTCACGGGAATATCGGGAAACTGACGGGCCAGCTCCTCCGCATCTCGGGCCAGATCCCCCATATGGAGGACGCGGTCCGGGTGCTCCAGGCGCACCACGTCGGCCATGTTGGCCACGTTGCCGTGGGAGTCGGAAAAAAGTACCAGCTTCAAGGTATCACCTTCTGAAAAGTCACTCATAGAATGGAGTGATCGGTCTTATAAATAATTGAGATGGAGCTGATGGTATGGCAAATCCCCAGTCCAATCTGGACGAACTCATGAAGGATCCCAAGGCCGCCGGCCTGCTGAAGAACAAGGCCCTGCTCCAGAGCCTGATGCAGTCCCCGGACACCCAGCGCCTGATGGAGCTGCTCAGTCAGAACGCGGGGGACGGCCTCAAGACCGCCGCCGCCAAGGGGGACACCGGCGCCCTGCTGGGCATGGTGCGGCAGGTCATGCAGAGCAGCGAGGGGGCCCGGCTGGTACAAAACATCAGCCAGGCGGTGCCCAAGGAGAAGAAGTAGGCATTTCGGCGGGAGGGGGCGGGAGACATGGCCGAATTCGAGGAGAAACTCAACGCGATCCTCAGCGATCCCCAGGCCATGGGCCAGATCGCTTCCCTCGCGCAGGCGCTGACTGGGGAGCACGCGGGAGAATCTGCTCCACCCCCCGCCGCAGAACCGGCGGAGGCCGGGCCCGCGGGAGAGGCGGCCGGGCAGTCCGGCGCCACCGACTGGTCCGCCCTGCTGGGCATGCTGGGCGGCGGCGGAGACAGCAACCCGCTTTCCGCCCTGTCCGAGCTGGATCCCCAGCTTCTCCAGGCCGGTCTGCGCCTCTTTTCCGAGTACTCCGCCACTGACGACCGCAAGGTGGCCCTGCTCAATGCCCTCAAGCCTTTTGTCAAGCCGGAGCGGTATGCAAAGGTTGACAAGGCCGTTCAGATTGCCAAGCTGGCCCGGGTCATCCGGGTGGCCTTCCAGCTCTTCCAGAGCCGCCGAGAGGAGGGGAAGGACGATGTATAACCGCTACATACCCAATGGCGCCTCCTACACCCGGGTCGTGGAGGAGGATGCCCCTCCCACCCAGACCGTCCCTCCCGACGCGCCCCCGCCGGAGCCGGACGCCGAGGCGCCGGAATCCGCCAAGCCCGCCTCAGGACTGGGCAAGCTGCTTCGGGGCCTCAAGCTGGACGGCCTCGACACCGGCGATGTCCTGCTCCTGCTCATCCTCCTGTTCCTCTTTCTGGAGGGGGACGACATGGAACTGGTCATCACCCTGGGGCTGCTCCTGCTGCTGGGGCTGGAATAACGGGCGGCCGGCCCCCTCTACCGTATGCAGCACTGTGCCGTCCGGCAACGCAAACTCCGTGAGTCCGAAGAGGGTACGGTCCGTTGACACCGCATAGGAGGTCATCCGGTAGGTCAGCTTCTCCCCTTTCCACTGCTCGGCGCACACCAACAGGCCGCTGTCCACGGAGACCCAGTACTTCTCCACATAGCCCAGCGCGTCCTCGCCTGTCTCCACATAAATGCAGGCCAGGCCGCCCTTCTCCTCATATCCGGCGGCGGCAATGGCATCCTGCTCCAGCTCCAGTACGTCCTCATAGGTGGGGATGCGCTGGCCCTCCAGATCCGCCGAGTGCCCGTCCGCCGGACCGGAAAGGGCCGTGCGGTCGCCTCCATACCACAGCCAGAACTGCCCGCCGCCCACGATGGAGTAACGTACCGTCCCGCTTGGCAGGGCTGCCTCCGTCTTGGTCCAGCCGCCGTCCACCCACACGTCCGCATGGGTGGTTCCGCTCTCTCCCTCGCCCCAGAAGTCCTCGATCGTGACCGCGCGAGTGTAGCGGTCCGGGCGGGAGAGGGTATCCCGGATGACGCTCTGCACCGTCTCCGGCGTCACGTCCACCAGCACCAGACCGCTCTGCTCACCGGGCTCTCCCCCCGGCTGCTGGGAGACCTCCGGCGTGGGCAGCACGATCTTCGCCGTGTCCGGCGCAAAGAGGCCCAGTCCAAAGCTGGACACCATGGCCACCACGATGACGATGCCGATGAGTACCACCAGCAGATTCCGCTTTCTGCGCTCCACGCCTGTTCCCTCCTCTCCGCCCGGACCGCGTTATGCCCGGAATTCCTCCGGCTGTTCGGCCCGCAGGCCGAATTTCCACTCAATGGCGTCGGCGATCCGGCGGCAGGCGTGACCGTCGCCGTAGGGGTTGACGGCGTGGGCCATGGCGGTGTAGGCCGCCGGAGCGGTGAGCAGCTCGGAGGCCATGGAGAAGATGACGTTCTCCTCCGTCCCCGCGATCTTCACGGTTCCCGCCTCCACCGCCTCGGGCCGCTCGGTCTCCCGCCGCAGGACAAGCACCGGCCGCCCCAGGGCGGGGGCCTCCTCCTGCAGTCCACCCGAGTCGGTCATGACCAGATAGGCCCGGGCCATCAGGTTGTGCATCTCGTCGGCGGAGAGCGGATCAATGAGGTGGATACGGTCGTGGCCGCCGAGGTACTTCCCCGCCGCCTCCCGCACCACCGGGGACAGGTGAACCGGGTAGACCAGCTCCACCTCCGGGAAGGCGTCCGCCACCCGGCGCAGAGCCGCCATGATGTTGGCCATGGGCTGGCCGTAGTTCTCCCGCCGGTGGCAGGTCACGAGGATGATCTTTCGGCCGGTGTAGTCCAAATGGTTGAGGAGATCCGTTGTGAAGTGATAATCCTTCACAACCGTGGTCTTGAGGGCGTCGATCACGGTATTGCCCGTGACAAACACCCCGTCGGTGATCCCCTCCCGCTCCAGGTTTGCCCGGTTCGCCCGGGTGGGGCAGAAATGCAGGTCGGCGATATCGCCCACCAGCTTCCGGTTCATCTCCTCCGGAAAGGGAGAATACTTGTCACCCGTGCGCAGCCCCGCCTCCACATGGCCCACCCTGATCTGGTGGTAAAAGGCGGCCAGCGCCCCGGCGAAGGTGGTGGAGGTGTCCCCGTGGACCAGCACCAGGTCGGGTCTGGCCTGCTCCAGCACCCCCTCCATGCCCAGCAGGCACTTGGAGGTGATGGTGGAGAGGGTCTGGCGGGGCTCCATGATGTTCAGATCGTAATCGGGCCGGAGCTGGAAGATCTCCAGCACGGAATCGAGCATCTCCCGGTGCTGGGCCGTCACACAGCAGACCGGCTCCAGGCCCGGACGGCGCTGGAGCTCCGCCACCAGGGGAGCCATCTTGATGGCCTCCGGCCGGGTGCCGAAGATGGTCATGACGCGCACCTGCTTCATTTCTCTTCCCCCTTCTCGTCCGGCTTCTCACCGTCGTTTTTCTTTCCGTTGGCGCCCAGGAAAATCCGGGCGGAGATCGCCCCCGCGAAGCACAGGGCCAGCAGGAGCAGCATGGCCTTCACCGGCCCGCTGGTGGTGAGCACTACGGCGGACAGGCCCAGGATGGCGCTGATGACATACAGCACCGCCACCGCCTGCTTCTGGTTGAAGCCCATGTCGATAAGCCGGTGGTGCACGTGGCTGCGGTCGGCGTGCATGGGGCTCTGTCCGTGGGCAATGCGGCGGATGAAGGCGAAGCAGGTGTCGAAGATGGGCAGGCCCAGCATGAGGAAGGGCACCGCAAAGGAGATAATGGTATAGAACTTGAACAGGCCCTGAATGGACACCACCGCCAGAATATAGCCCAGGAAGGTGGAGCCTGTGTCCCCCATGAAGATCTTGGCGGGATTCATGTTGTAGGGCAGAAAGCCGATACACCCGCCCGCCAGGGCGGCCATGAGAATGGCCACGTTGCCCTCGCTGACCACCAGGGCGATCACCAGCAGGGTCATGGAGCTGATGGTGGATACGCCGCAGGCCAGGCCGTCCAGGCCATCAATCAGGTTGACGGCGTTGGTGATGGCCACGATCCAGATGACCGTGGCGGGCACCGCCAGAATCCCCAGATTCCAGTAGGGATCCGCGGAAAACACATTGGGGTTGGACAGCGTCTCGATCACGTTGCCCGAGAGCACCGCCACCAGGGCGGCGATGATCTGCACCACAAACTTGAACATGGCCCGCAGCGAGTAGATATCGTCAAAGATGCCCAGCACGACGATGATGACCGCCCCCAGCAGCATCCCCCGCATTTGGGCGTTCAAGTCCAGAAAGAGCAGGACGCTGAGCAGGAAGCCCAGGAAGATGGCCAGTCCGCCCATGCGGGGGATGGGGTGGTCGTGCATGCGGCGGCCGTCCTTGGGTACATCCACCGCCTTGACCCGAATGGCCAGGTTTTTCACCACCGGAGTGGCCACCAGGGCCACCACCAGGGCCACCACCAGGGCGGCGGCCACGATGCCGATGAGGGGAAGATCCAGATTTCTTGGCATGGGAATTTGCTCCTTATCTTTACCGGGCCAGGAAGCCCACCTTTTTGTAGACCTTGCGCAGGGTCTTTTCCGCCACGTAGGACGCCTTCTCCGCGCCGGCGCGGTAGACGCTCTCCAGATAGGCCTTGTCGGAGAGCAGGCGGCGGGTCTCCTCCTGGATGGGCCGGAGCATCTCCACCACGGCCTCGCCCACCACGGGCTTGAACGCGCCGTAGCCCTTGCCGTCGAACTCCGCCTCAATGGCCTCGAAGCTCCTGCCGGTGACGGCGGAATAAATGCTCATCAGGTTGGACACGCCCGGCTTGTTCTCCCGGTCGAAGCGGACGCAGCGCTCAGTGTCGCTGTCGGTGATGGCCCGCTTGAACTTGCGCAGGATGTCCTCCGGCTTATCCATCAGGAACACGCAGCCCTCGGGTATGGATTTGCTCATCTTGGTGTCCGGCTGGTTCAGGCTCATCACCCGCGCGCCCATCTTGGGGATGTAGGGCTCGGGCACCTTGAGCACGTCGCCGTACACGTGGTTGAAGCGCTGGGCCACGTTGCGGGTCAGCTCCACGTGCTGCTTCTGATCCTCCCCCACCGGCACAAAGTCCGGCTGGTAGAGCAGGATGTCCGCCGCCATCAGGCAGGGGTAGGTAAACAGGCCGGCGTTGATGTTGTCGGCGTGCTTGGCGGATTTGTCCTTGAACTGGGTCATGCGGGACAGCTCGCCGAACATGGTGTAGCACTCCAGCACCCAGGCCAGCTCCGCGTGCTGGTGCACGTGGGACTGGACAAAAATTGTGTTGCGCTCCGGGTCCAGACCGCAGGCGATGTACTGAGCCACCTGCTCCAGAGTGCGGCGGCGGAGCTCCGCCGGGGTCTGGCGCACGGTGATGGTATGCATATCGGCCATAAAGTAGAAGCAGTCGAACTCGTCCGCCCGGGCGCCCCAGTTCTTGATGGCCCCCAGGTAGTTGCCCAGGTGGAGCTCGCCGCTGGGCTGGATGCCGGAGAGCATGACTTTTTTCTGGTTTTCCATTCTAAAACACACCTCTTACGAGTGATTTTTGGCTCATTGGGTACAATGCCCCATATTGGTTTATCATATCATATCCAAATGGCCTTGACAATCCTTAGGCGAAAAATATAGAATAATGTGATGAAGTTTAAAAAAGGAGTCTTTTCAATGGATCTGAACTGGTTTGAGGAGATGGAAGCCCGCATCCCCAAGGACGGCGTCCGCACCCGCTTCGCCCCCTCCCCCACGGGCTACATGCACGTGGGCAACCTCCGCACCGCCCTCTACACCTGGCTCATCGCCCGCCACAGCGGCGGCAAGTTCATCCTCCGCATTGAGGATACCGACCAGGGCCGCCTGGTGGAGGGCGCCACCGAGGTCATCTACGCCACCCTGCGCAAGTGCGGCCTGACCTGGGATGAGGGCCCCGACATCGGCGGCCCGGTGGGACCCTACATCCAGACCGAGCGCCGGGCGCTGTACGGCAAGTACGCCGAGCTGCTGGTGGAGAAGGGCCACGCCTATTACTGCTTCTGCGAAAAGACCGAGTCTGAGGAGGACTCCGGCAACTTTGACCGGGCGGCCGACCCCTGCCGGGACATGAGCCTGGAGGAGGCCAGGGCCAAGGTGGCCGCCGGCGCCCCCTACGTCATCCGCCAGAAGATCCCCGCCGGGGGTTCCACCGTCTTCTCCGACGCCGTATTCGGGGACATTACCGTGGAGAACTCCACCCTGGACGACCAGGTGCTCATCAAGCGGGACGGCCTGCCCACCTACAACTTTGCCAACGTCATCGACGATCACCTGATGGGCATCACCCACGTGGTGCGGGGTTCCGAGTACCTGTCCTCCGCCCCCAAGTACAATCTGCTGTACCAGGGCTTCGGCTGGGACGTGCCCACCTATATCCACTGCTCCCCCGTCATGCGGGACGCCCACAACAAGATGAGCAAGCGCAAGGGCGACCCCTCCTACGAGGATCTCATCGCCATGGGCTATCTGTCCGAGGCGGTGGTCAACTACGTCACCCTGCTGGGCTGGTCTCCCAGAGGCGAGTATGCCGAGCGGGAGTTCTTTAGCCTGGCCGAGCTGGCGGAGATTTTCGACATCGGCGGCATCTCCAAGTCCCCAGCCATCTTCGACATCGAAAAGCTGACCTACTTCAACGCCCACTACCTTCGGGAGATGAGCCCCCAGGCCTTCCATGCGGCCGCCCTGCCCTACATCCGCCAGGCGGTGCAGAATCCCGCCCTCTCCACGGAGGAGATCGCCGGGCTGCTCCAGGCCCGGTGCGAGCGCCTCACCGACATCCCGGAGAAGCTGGACTTTTTTGACGCCCTGCCCGGCTACGACGCGGGGCTGTTCACCAACAAGAAGTCCAAGACCAATCCGGAGGTGTCCCGGCGGATGCTGGAGGCCGTCCTTCCCGCCCTGGAGGGGCTGGCCGACTGGACCGTGGACGGGATTCATGACGCTCTGATCGGCCTGGCCGAGTCTCTGGAGGTCAAAAACGCCACCCTCATGTGGCCGGTGCGCATTGCCGCGGCGGGCAAGGCGGTCACCCCCGGCGGCGCGGTGGAGATCTGCCACATTCTGGGGAAGGACGAGTGCCTGCGCCGCCTCCGTCTTGGGCTGGACAAGCTGGGCGGCTGAACCCAGCCGTGAATGGTGAGAATCATGCAGATGTTTGCCGACGGTCGCAGTAGAAAAGTGGTGTTTCTGGCCCACTGCCTGCTGAACCAAAACGCCATCTCCGACGGAACCGCCGTATATCCGGCCGCTTTCCGGGAGCTGGTGCAGTTCTTTCTGGAACATCAGGTGGGAATCGTTCAGCTTCCCTGCCCGGAGCTCTGCTGCCTTGGGCTGGACCGTGGAAACAGGCAGGGCGCGCAGTCCCCGGTCACGGAGGAAAACACCCGTATTCGTGCCGCCATGCAGGCGCCCGCCCCCAGCCGGATGCTGGAGGACCTAGTTGAATCTGTCATGCATCAGGTGCTGGAGTACCACAGATACGGGTTTCGCATCGTTGCGTTTCTGGGCGCAAACCGCTCCCCCAACTGCGGAGTGGAAACCACGTCCGACCGCAATCAAGAGATGCCCGGCCGTGGCCTTTTCCTCGGCGCGCTGGAAGATCGGATTCGGGCGGCCGGCTTGGAAATTCCTCTTCTGGGCGTGAAGGCCTCCGATGATCTGCTCAACCTTTTTGCGCGGCTTCGCCCCCTTCTTTAGCTTATATTTACCGCACATAAAACGCCCCCTTTTACGCAACCTAGCCGTAAAAGGGGGCGTTTTGTCATGGAGAAACGGAGAAAACAGGTGCTGGCCGCCAGCTTTCTGGCGGGGGCCTTCGCGGTGACCGCCGGGTTTGCAGTGCAGGGCCACGCCCGGGCGGCACAGTACCGGCGCATGCTGGACAGCACCTATCAGCACGCCTTCACCGAGCTGGCCACGGCGGCGGGCGAGCTGGATGTCGCCCTCCGAAAGGTGACCTACGCCACCAGCCCCGAGCTGTTCTCCGCACTGTGCGCCCAGGCCTACAGCAAGGCGCTGGCCGCTCAGTCGGCTCTGGGCGAGCTGCCCTACGGCAACGTAGAGCTGGAGCAGACCGCCGCCTTCCTGGCCAAAACCGGTGACTACGCCATGGCCCTGGCCCGGGACGCCTACGGCGAGACGGCGTGCACTGAGGCGCACCGGGAGACCCTGCGCGGCCTGGCGGGGGCCGCCTCCACCCTGTCCGGCGCCCTCCAGAGCCTGCTGGCGGAGCTGGACGCGGGCACCATCCGGCCGGAGGACGTGGAGACCGTTCAGGCACGGCTGTCCAACGCCACGGAGTCGGGTGAACTCCCCGCCGGCTCGGCCTTCCAGACGGTGGAGGCCGACTTCCCCGAGGTGCCCGCCCTGATCTACGACGGCCCCTTTTCCGACCACCTGTCGGGCCGCACGCCCAAGATGCTGGAGGGGCTGCCCCAGGTCTCCGAGGCGGAGGCCCGCAGGGCCGCGGCGGCCTTTCTGGGGCTGCGGGAGGACATCTTCACCCTCAGCGCCCAGGGCGAGGGACAGCTCCCCACCTGGGGCTTCTCCGCCCTGGTGAATGGCGGCGAGCTCTATGTAGAGGTCACCCGGCAGGGCGGCCAGGTGCTCCAGGTACTCTCCTCCCGGTCGGTGGGCGAGGCGTCCCTCTCCGCCCAGGAGGGGCGGCAGAGGGCTGCGGAGTTTCTGTCCGAGCGGGGCTACCAGGATATGGACCCCAGCTACTCCATCCGGCAGGACGGCATACTCACCGTCCACTTTGCCTCCCGCCAGGACGGCGTGTACTGCTACCCCGATCTGGTCAAGGTGGGTGTGGCGCTGGACACCGGGGATGTGGTGAGCTTTGAGTCGGAGGGCTACCTCATGAACCACGGGGACCGTACCCTCCCCGCCCCCGCCGTCTCCGAGGCGGAGGCGGCCGCCCAGGTGGACGGCTCCCTCACCGTTCTGGCCCACCAGCTCGCCCTGATCCCCACCGGCGGCGAGTACGAGGTGCTGTGCCACGAATTCAAGTGTCAGAACGCCTCCGGCGGCCACGTGCTGGTCTACGTGGATGCCGCCGATGGCCGCCAGGAGCGCATTCTGCTGCTCCAAGAGGACGAGAATGGGACGCTGGTAATCTGAAACGCGAAGTTTGGAACGTACAGTTTCTGCAAAACCGATTGACAGGGAATTAACAATGTGCCATAATAGGTTCCGGTAAATCGTTAAACTTTTAACGATTTAAAATTCACGTATACACGGAGGTACCTGTTATGTCCCGTTTTACGCTTCCCAGAGACATCTATTATGGCGCCAATGCGCTGGAAAATCTGAAGAATCTGAAGGGCTCCCGTGCGGTGCTGGTGCTGGGCGGCGGCTCCATGAAGAAGTTCGGCTTTGTGGACAAGGCCCTGGGATATCTGAAGGAGGCCGGCATTGAGACCCGCCTGATCGAGAACGTAGAGCCCGATCCCTCTGTGGAAACCGTGATGAGCGGCGCGGCAGTCATGCGGGAGTTTGAACCCGACTGGATCATCTCCATGGGCGGTGGCTCTCCCATCGACGCGGCCAAGGCCATGTGGGCCTTCTACGAGTACCCGGAGACCACCTTTGAGGATCTGATCACCCCCTTCAGCTTCCCCGAGCTGCGCCAGAAGGCCAGGTTCTGCGCCATCCCCTCCACCTCCGGCACCGCCACCGAGGTCACCGCCTTCTCCGTCATCACCGACTACCAGAAGGGCATCAAGTACCCCCTGGCCGACTTCAACATCACCCCCGACGTGGCCATCATCGACCCGGCCCTGGCCGAGACCATGCCCCCCAAGCTGGTGGCCCACACCGGCATGGACGCCCTGACCCACGCCATCGAGGCCTATGTGTCCACCCTCCACACCGTGTTCACCGATCCCCTGGCCCTCAAGGCCATCCACATCGTGGAGAAGGATCTGCTCCACTCCTTTAACGGCGACATGGGCTGCCGCGAGGAGATGCACTACGGCCAGTGCCTGGCCGGCATGGCCTTCTCCAACGCCCTGCTGGGCATCGTCCACTCCATGGCCCACAAGACCGGCGCGGCCTTCTCCACCGGCCACATCACCCACGGCCTGGCCAACGCCATGTACCTGCCCTACGTCATCGCCTACAACGCCAAGGCCGACGGCGTGGCCGAGCGCTATGCCGACATCGCCCGCACCATGGGCGTCGTGGGCGACACCACCGCCGAGCTGGTGGAGGGCCTGCGCGCCAAGATCCGCTCCATGAACGATGCCATGGGCATCCCCAACACCCTGAAGGACTTCGGCATTATTGAAGACGAGTTCAAGGAGAAGCTGGATGCCATCGCCGCCAACGCGGTGGGCGACGCCTGCACCGGCTCCAACCCCCGCCCCATCGATCCCGCCACCATGGCCAAGCTGTTTACCTGCATCTACTACGGCACTGAGGTCGACTTCTGATTCTGATTTCTACTTCCTTCCTCCATTTCTACATCATAAGCCGGATGGGCGCGGTCGTTT
>OBXO01001145.1_pt1 | contig 13941 bp, 13 predicted proteins | sample 1501431 | NCBI WGS metagenome assembly OBXO01 (sample SAMEA2580163, study PRJEB22360) | human gut metagenome | biome: human gut; feature: human-associated habitat; material: faeces | place: Denmark | collected 2008/2010 | reverse complement strand
AATGCTTGAATGTATAGTGTTTATGCGGATAATTGAAAATTAGATATAAAATTTTAAATAAATAATTGTAGTTAAAGAGAGTTATAACAATGTATGCGTTATTTGGAACAAGTTAAGTTTTAGAACTTAATGGTAGTAGAAAGGAAAGAAATCATGAAGAAAAGAAATTTATTTTTATCATTTGCAATAGTGTCTACGCTTTGTCTTACTTCGGCAGTTCCAACGTTTGCTGCTGAAACAAGCGGACAGGAACTTACACAAGAAGAATTGGAAAATGCAACAGTTGCAGATACATCTACTAATGAAAGTCAGGAAAGTACACCTATACCTCGTACTAAGAACTCAAAATCATATATTTTACCGGGTGGCAAGGGGAAAATAACTTCTAATGCTTGGCGTTCTAGAAACGCTGAAACTGCAGGCAATACTTATCAATGGGATTATCAGGTTTCCGCTGTTTATTCTGGAAAGAATGCCGTATCTTCTATCAGAACAACTTGGAGAGGTTCTGCATCTCTTAGAAATTCAGCGTCTATCAGCTTAGGTGTTTCTAATTCCGGAGTAAGCGCCGGAGCAAGTTCGTCTTGGCAAAATATCAATACAGTTACAAAGTATTGGGAAAACACCAATGGGGCTAAGGAATCCAGCTGTCGTTCAAATATGGTAGTTACTCCGAGAAAAGATTATCGAAGCGGTACCGTTTCTATTATTAATACAGCCAGAGTAAAATTGAGTAAAGATGCAAAACCATATGAAATTAGTGCTAGTTGCTAATGCCATGTTAAAGTAACTGTTTTGAAAGAGGTATGTGCAATAATCACATACCTCTTTCTTGTTAAAGGTGAGGAGATCAAAATCGTGAAAGATATGAAAAAAGTATTTTTAATAGTTTTCTGTATATTATTATGCGGATTGACAGGTTGTAAAGATAAACAAGAAAATAATAATGGAAATTTAGCCGAAAATTATGAGTGGTTGCCAAGTGCAAAAAAAGACAATGAGATATTGTTATATGATAAATACGACCAACGTATAGTATCTTATGATAAAAGCAAACACTTAGTAAAAGAAAAGAATACTACACAAAATTATATGCAATTTGAATTTAATGATCTGGAAACAAATATTTATACAACAGGACATAGTATAGAAAATAATTACAAAATTATTGAAAAGGAGAATAAAACAATTAAAACTCTCTATGAGATGAAAGAAAATGAAGCAATTTTTCCATTGGCATACCAAAATGAAAACAATATGTATTTTTTGAAAACGACATATGATTCAGACGGAAATGAAATCTACGAAGAAAGAATAATATGTCAATTTGAACTAAATTTCAAGCAGTTAAAGGAGATAAAATTGACTCGAGGGTTACTTGTTTCTAACGATGTAATTGTTGATGATATACTGTATTTTACAGTTTATAATGAAGTAAATGACAATTACGATTTGTACTCTCTTAATATCAATAATATAGATAAAGTGGACTTAATCAGCAAAGGATTGGTAACAGGAGAAGTATATAATAATAACGGAAAATTATGGGTTAGCAATAAAAGCAAAATTTATGACTATGAGGATAATTCAATTCAATTTCCTAAAAAGATATTAAACTATTTTTATTTTGATAAATTACTTCAAATCGATATAAATAATGAGGGAGATTTAGAATTAACCATTACAAATACAACAACAAAAAATACAAAAAGCACATTTGATAAAATTGTTGATGTTCGAGCGGAAAATCGTAATATATATATTTATACATTAGACGAAATGACTGAATTAAATGAGGGAGGAAATAATGATTAAACTAAATCATATTGGAAAAGTAAGACAAAATCGAATTATTCTAAATGACATTGACTTTTCTTTTAAAGATAAACAACACTATGTTATTTTCGGAGAAAGCGGTAGTGGGAAAACAACACTTTTAAATATCATTGCTGAATATGAAAAAGCGGATAGCGGTACTTTAGAAATAGAAAAAGAAAGAAACTTAGAATATTTATTTCAAGATAGCTTATTATTTTCCAACATTACCGTTAAAGAAAATATGTTGATAAAATGGGAAAGTATCAATCAGAACATAGACGAATTTGAAAAGGAATATACAAATGCTTTAAAGTTATTCTCAATGGAAAAATTTGAGAATGAAAAAGTATACACTTTATCAGGTGGTGAAAGAAAACGTATCGAGTTGGCACAAGTATTCTTAATGAAACCGGATATTGTTTTATTTGATGAGCCAACGTCAAATTTAGATTCAGATAATAAACGTTTTATCATAGAGTCAATAGAAAAAAACTTTAGAAATTCTATTGTTATCTTGGTAAGCCATGATGAAAAAGAGTATTTTCGCAATTTTAGACTACTAGAACTAAAAGGAGGAAGGTTAAATGTATATGAATAAACAAAAGATTTCTAAAATCATTGCAAAAAAAACAAGTTTATACCTGAAAATCTCAATGACATTGTTTGTTTTATCATTGGTACTTTTAACAACGGCGGTTATTTTTGTGCAACAACAATATATGCAATTAAGAAAGGATTTTGTTGATAATTCTAATACACATATCATATCGGTTAGCAGAGTGCAGGGTGATAAGCCGAACATAACATATCCATTATCTTTTGAAGATAAAGAAAATATAAATGGTATAATAGAGAACTACAATGGTACTTCTGTATTTAGTGAATATGTTATTCCCTTTGGAATTAGCGACACCAATGATAAAACCTATTTTATAGAAGGAGTAGACAATAGATTTCGAATATATAAAACTAGATAGGGACAAATCAACCTTTAAAAGTCATAGGGATTTTGACTCTGAGATAGAGATGAACTTTAAACACTTTTAGGGTTTACTTTCCCTATCTTTTTGTTACAGTATTTTTAGAAGGGATTGGACGTAAAAAAAGGTAGAAATCCAGCACCGATCAAAGTTGTGATTTCTACCCGTCCTCTTAGACAATTATATGATACTGAAAATTACCAACGACTTCAACCTGATTTTGAATAAGGATGATTATCAAGCTTTTGTTAATGCGATTGATTTGCTGTCTTTACATTGTCCTGTTTGTGGTGTCGTTGGCCTTTTTATATTATATGGACACTACACAAGATTTGTGATCATTGATGATCTTTCCAGTGGTGAGTGTAAGATTCAAATTCATGTTCAGCGTATCCAGTGTACTCAATGTAAATCCACTCACTCTTTGCTTCCAACTAATTTTGTTCCTTATACTCAGTTCACTTATCTTTTCATTTACTATATTGTCACACTTGATGAGAATGATGATTTGATTACTTCTTTTGATGTTGCACTACAAACAGTTCGTAAGATTAAAGCTCGTGTGATTGCTTTTTGGGATTCATTATTTCCAGATTGGAGAGATTTCAAGCAGAACGACTTGAAGATTGAATCCTTAAAGCGTCATAATATTCTCTTCGGATCCACGAGAAGCTATTGTAAACTTTTTGTACTACCAACAGAGCTGTAACTCTGATTCTGATTTCTTTTGATACTATGTCATTGAAATTAGAGAGGAGATGATCTTATGATCGAAAACGATGCTTTCAAACTGCTATTAATCAATCTTTTTCACCTGAATCCTGATGATATTACCAATATTGTCTGTACTACATTCAATAAGATGATGGTTCTTATCGTTACTCTTGCAGATAAACATCAGGCTTGTCCTTACTGTGGGTTTACTGCGCCTAAAATCAAGGAGTATGTAACCAAGGAGATCACTCATTCGGCTCTTACCACACAGAAATGCATAATAAAATACAGGGCACGGCGCTACAAATGTCCATGTTGTGGAAAGACCTACTATGAATTCAATCCCTTTGTCTTTAAATCCCAGAAAATATCGATCCTTACTGTGCATAATATTTTGAAGGATCTGAAAGACTTCAACGAGACATTTACTTCTGTTGCCAGACGATATCATGTTTCTCCAACTTCTGTATCCACTATTTTTGATAATCATGTGGATATTGCCCGAAACAAGCTTCCGGAAATCATTAATTTTGATGAAGTATATGCCTTCAAATCCGAAAAGAGTAAGTATGTCTGTGTTCTTCTTGATTTTAAAAAGCAGATTCCCGTTGATGTTCTGCCGAACCGTAAAAAAGAATATCTTTTAAACTACTTTCAAAAGATTCCTTTAGAAGAACGCAAAAAGGTAAAATACGCCTGTTCAGACATGTATGAAGTATATCGAGATGTCGTACATAAGGTGTTTCCATGTTCTTGTATGCTTTTGGATTATTTTCATCTTTCACAAGATTTCCATAGGAAAATGAATGAGGTGCGTATCAAAGTCATGAAAGGATACAAAGATGACAAGGCTTCAGATGAATATTATCTTCTCAAAAAATTCAACTGGCTGTTATTCAAAAATCCAGAGGATGAAGACAAATACGGAAGACTGTTTGATGTAGAACGTGAGCGTAAATACAACTCTCATTTTAAAAGCTATATGAACTACTACGATTTAAGAAGAAAACTGCTTGAAATCAATAATGACCTAACTATTTGTTACTCATTAAAACTAGAACTTGTAGACTTCTATTCAAAATCTACTATCGATAATGCGCAAGTGAATCTGGAACATTTGATTCGCAGCTGCATTGATACAAACATTGAAGAAATGATTGCCTTTTCCAACAATCTGATCAACTGGAAACAGGAGATCATCAATTCATTTACGATTGTAGGTACTGAATATAAAGTTGAAGCAGACAAAGGCCAGGTGGTGGTCTGCAATAAAAAAGTGAATAATGCGATCATTGAGAATCGAAACAAGATTATAAAGTGTATCAAGAACAACGCCAATGGCTACACCAACTGGTCTCGCTTCCGCAATCGCGTAATGTATGTACTCGACCCAAATACAACATTCAGCCTGGAACCAAGGGAGAAATGATCATGGATGCACAAGACATTATCGAACTGATTGAATACTTCAGAAATCTTCAAGACACTGAAATGAAATTTGAAATTGAAGAGCTACGAGGATACATTGACATAAGATTCGAAGAATTATATGACAAGTTAACAGAATACATTGATTTCAATCGTGCAGATTCAAATCACCCATTATAAAAGAGCAGAGATATTGAAATCTCTGCTCCCTAGTTAATAATCCTTTAAACACTCATAGGGTTTTCAACCCTACAATTTTTGAAGCCAACTTTTAGTCGACCCTATCTAATTGCGGATTACCCAAATATTGATTTATCTAAAGTGCGTTTTAATGGTAAAGACTATGTGAATGCAGATTTGGAAAAAAGAATCAGAGTAACTTCTCGAAACGAATTAATTGTAGATATACTTAAAGAATACTTTACTTCTGGAGAAGCAAGTTTACGCCAAGGTGTTATATTCTGTGTTAATGTTTCTCACGCAAATGAAATGGCACGACTTTTAAACAAAGCTGGCATTGTTGCATCTAGCTATACTGGACAGACAAAAAAAACAGAGTCTGTCATGGAAGACTTCAAGAACAAGAAAATCCGTTTTCTTTGTACTTGTAACATGATTTCTGAAGGATGGGATTATCCTAAACTTGGCATTTTAGTTATGGCTAGACCTACTCTTTCTAAAGTTCTGTATTTACAACAAATCGGTAGAGGTTTACGAAAGACAGACATTAAGAAAAATGTAATTGTGATTGATGTTGTTGATGAATATGGGGCTATGATCAAAGCTTGTAATATGCATACAATCTTTGCCAATCCATATTATGTACCATTTGGTGATATCACAATAACAAATTACACTCCTGGAGACATGTTAGTTATTGATGGGATTGAAGAACGTATTGAACGTATCACTGAAGTAGATATCAATACATTTGAAGATAAGTATGGTGATTATCTAAGTCAGGAACAGTTAGCCAGAGAATATTTTGTCAATACCGGAACTATTACAAGCTGGATTAAAAAAGGCAAAATAAAACCAAGCGTAGAATATAAATTTGGTAGTAAATCCTTATATTTATTTAGTCCTGATGATGTTGAAAAATATCGAAATGAACTAGGAATCAAAGAACACAACAACAATACAATCAAACAAGACTTCTTTGAATTCTTAGAAGAAAGAGATTATTCATTATCTTATAAAATGCCATTCCTATTAGCCTTTATTAAAAATGTTAATACTATTGGCGATGCTAAAATAGACGATGTATTAAATGATTATATTGCATTCTATCAAGATCGAATTGATAGAGGACTTCAAGTAGATCGCAGCACTTGTCCATACAATGAAACCACTCTACAAGATAGAAAAGCAATTTGTAGAAATATGTTAACAAATCCATTTGAAAAATTTGAACGAAAAAGATTCTTATATTACTCAAAAGATTTAAGCATTATCGCAATGAATCATGCTCTATATAGTAAGATGAATAAAGAAGATTGGGATAGAGTTAAATCACAAATGCAAGAAGATTTACAACACTATTATTCTGATATGGATGGAATGTAGAAACGGTTTGACCATAAACAGCCAAACCGTTTTTTGTAAGCGCCAAATAGGGCACATATCTTTACAAAGGAGCTGAAACTTCCTTATCCGTTACAGCTCCTGTTTGTTATGCTATAATTGTTCTGCTGAATCAAAATTGATAATGAATACTTTCCTTATACTCTTCATACAATTTTTGATTCAATGCATCGCCGCCATCTAAGTTAGCGCTATAAAAGATTGGCGGTTTTTTCATGCCTGAATCCACTAATTTTTGTGCCACAGCAGCAACAATCGAATTAAGCATCATTGCTCCAATTACAGTTGAAGTTGGAGAAACCTTTTGTTCTAAACCATCAATTTTTACGCAAGCATCACCAACATCACCATGATTATCCAAAATAATATCAGCAAATTCATACAATTTCTTTTTTGATGGATGACGAGAAGTCACACTTTTAGAATAAGATAAATTTGTGATAGCTATTACTTTGGCGCCCATTTTTTTCGCTTCTGCTGCAATTTCAATGGCTACTGGATTTCTTCCAGAAACAGAATGAACAATTAATACATCGTCTTTTTTAAAATTCACTTTACTTTGTGCTAGATTTGTTCCATAACCAACACATCTTTCCATTTTGCTTGTTAAAGTAATTGGAGATGTATCAAGCATAATCTCTCTACCAAAGATTGGATTAAATAACATCAAACCTCCAGCACGATAATACAATTCTTCACTCAAAATGCCTGCATGACTTGCACCAAAAGTATATATAGAATGTTTATTTAAGATACATGTGGTCAGTAAGTCAACACACTCTTCCATGGACTTTGTTTCATCTTTTTCGATGACATCCATTAACTCATGAATGCGTTCTAAATATTTGAATTCCATACTAAGCAATTAATCGAGCAATAAATCCTTCTACAATTCCCCATAAAGAGAAGTCCTGACCACCATAAACTAACATCCATTGTTGAATTGTGTTATTGAAGAAGTAAGCTCCAAATCCAACTAAGAATACCATTACGATACCACATGCAGCGGCTCCAATAATACATCCACGAACTCCACCTTTGGCATTACCAATAATAGCAGCACATCCAGTTTCAAAGAAACAAGTTGAAATCAATGGAATTACAACTGTTGGGAACATTCCACTAGTTAGTAATAAAGTAATAATTGATGTAATCATAGCAACGATAAATCCAATTAATAAAGCATTTGGTGCATAAGGGAAAATAACTGGAACATCTAATGCTGGAATAGCATTTGGAACGATCTTATCCGCAATACCTTTAAATGCGGGAACGATTTCAGCAATCATCATACGAACACCTTGAAGCATTACAGTAATACCAACACCAAAGTAAATAGCGTGTGTAAAGATATATGTGAAAATACCAGTAGTTCCACCTGCATATCCCCAAACAGTTCCAGGATCTTTTCCGTTAGCTACTAAGATAAAATATAAAACAATGTAAGTAATCGCAATAGTAATTGATCCAGTAATTGAGATTTCTCTTAAGAATCCTAATGATTTAGGTACATTTAAGTCTTCTGTAGAATGTTCTTTATTTCCAAATAAAGTTGCTAATCCTGCAGATAATAATGATAAACATGTTGTTGGGTGTCCAATTGTGAATGAATCATCACCAGTAACAGATTTTACCAATGGTCTCATCAAATTTGGAGAAACAATCATATATACTGCAGTAAATACAGCTGCTAATCCAATTAATTTACCACCAGTTAATCCAGCATCTACACCTGCAGCAATAAATACAAATGGGAACCAATATAACATATGTCCAGTTAAGAAAATAGATTTCCATTTTGTGAAACGAGCCACTAATACGTTAACAGCAAACGCAATGATCATTACAATACCAATCTGTGTTCCAAATTCAGCTCCAATATCCACTGTTTTACTTGCAACTGCACTTGGTGTTACTGCATTAAAAGCAGCCGAAATTCCATCAATAGAATTACCAGTAATTAAACCAGTACCACAAGATAGAATATAGAAACCGATTGCCGTAGTTAATGTTCCACGTACAATTTCAGAAAATGATTTTTTCTGAAGAATCAAACCAATACAAGCAATCAAGGCAAGGAATATAGCGCCTTGATTGAAGATTTCATTAATAATAAAATTTAATACTCCCATACATACTCTCCTTATTTACAATTTTCTTCTAAGTAAGCTAAAGTTTTTTCTTCTACTTCTTTTTTGTTCATGAAATTTTTAATAGCCACAACAGGAACCTGTGCACGATCTTTGATTCGATCAGCCAATTCCTCAGAAATAAAAATTACATCACACTGGTTTGCACAACATGAACCAACATCTCCACAAAACGCTTCAATTTCATAATTATGTTCTTTCGCGATTTTTTCTACATTCATACGAAGCATCAAGCTAGAGCCGCATCCAAATCCACAAACAGTTTGAATCTTTGGTACTTTCATTCTTTCTCACTCCTTTCTCTATTTATCCTGAAACAAAGAATATAGTTCTTCTTCGCTTGTGCAGGCAACCATCTTTGCCACTATCTCTTCATCCATTAGTGTAGTGGCAACACTTTGTAACATTTCTATATGACTTGTTTTATCTGTACAAGCCAAACACATTACAATTCTTACGGGATCGTTATCACAATGAAATTCAATATCATTTTTAAACGTTGCGATTGAAATATCTGATTTTTTTACATACTCACACGGAGCAGCATGAGCCAACGCAAATTGGGGCATAATCACTATATATGGTCCTAATGTTTCTACACTACTTATCATATTTTCAACATAAGGTTCTTCAATTGAACCACATTTAACTAAAGGCACACTAGCTATACGGATTGCTTCTTTCCAATCCTTTGCTTCTAAACCAATTTGAATATTTTGTAATTTTATTCCTGTACTCATCTCTATTTTCTCCTCAATCATGTAAACTCAAAATCGACTCTATATTCTTACTATTTTTTAATAGCTCTATGTTTTCTGGTATATCCAATATATTGGCAATATTTAACAATTGTGATTCTTCCTTATCACAAATTCCTAAAACAACAATCGCAATAACTGGCTTTGTATTAAATGACCCAAAAGGTATTTCATTTTCCAAAAGCAATAATGATACACAATTTTTATTCACTCCATCATCTTTGCCAGCATGCACATAAGCAACTTTAGGAGTAATAACCATATAAGTTCCAAATTCATTTACTGCCTGGATCATCGTATTTACATACTTACTTTCAATATCTCCTTTAGCAACTAAAGGTGCTGCTGCTTTTCGTATTGCATCTTCCCAAGATATTTTTCCTTTCGAAATTGAAACATCATTTTTCGAAATATACTCACCTAAACAATGATAATCATGTTCTACAACTTTATTCTTATTAAAGAACAAAGAACACATTTTCATAAAGGATTCCTGAAACAATGTATTTCTTATCATTTCAATATCATTCTGTTTTAATAATGGATTGATATAAATCACATTCGTTGATTTCACGCTCATATGATTTGTTGATATGATCAAATCCACCTCATGACTCTCTAAATATTTCTCCGCCTCTTCAATCGAATAAGGTCCTACAATAAAACAATCTCCAAAGATTTGATACATACGAGATTTTAAAATAGAGCTTGTTGCCAACCCAAAAGTACAAACAATCATAATAACTACTTTTAAATCTTCTTGTACTCCTGTTTCAAAAATAGAAGCAAGATATAATGCAATATACGATATTTCACTTTGATCAAAATTTAAATTGTATTTAGTTTCATACACATTCAATTCTTTTTTTGTGAATTCATACATAACACCAATCGCAAAACGCACCTGCTCATCCAATTCATTACGAATATGAATGTTATTCCTACATCGATAAATTGCTGCTCGAACATGTACTGTTAAACTGCGTATGATATCTTTCATATCTTCAGAATCAAAGTAATGTATCTTCTTTAAAGATGAAATCAAATGTTCACTTATTTCATTTGCCTCATCTTCAACCTTTGAATCCAAATTTAAAGACCCCTCCACTCGTTCACCTAATAAGAACGAACTAATATATTCTTGATCATTACTATCCGAAATTTTCGTAGACAAGATAGAATTGATTCTTTCCATGTCTGGACTTTGAATTGTCGAATTTTTTGTTTTCATTAAACCCAATCGATTCAACAAAAAGCTTAAAACAATGGAAATTCGATCTCTATCTACATATCTAAATCGAAATTCATTTTCAATTACTGTTATCAGCTCAAATGAAACATCTAGATTTCTTTGAATACCATCATTATTTATGCATAGTTCATAAACAATTTTCGAATGATCATTTGTAAACAACAAATCAATAAACAAACGCCGAATATCAGTCTCATCTCCTTCAAGGCTTGTACCAACACCCTGATTTTTTATTAATAAAAGATGATATCCATCAAGACATTTTTCAATAGTATTTAAGTCATTAATTACTGTTTGTTTACTTACACCACAACTAGAAGCAAGAGTCATAAATGTATTCACATCATTCAATAACAATGATGTAACATAAATAACAATTCGCTCATTCTTAGAATAAGAACAGCTTAAATCATCAAACAATACTTCTTGTTTATTCTCTATCCATACACCCTTACCAGGCTTTCGAACCAAAGAGATTCCTTGTTCTTTTAAGTAAGCAGAAATTACTTCTAAGTCTTTACGCACCGTACGATTGCTCACTTCAAAATTAGACGCAATCACATCATTAGTCACGTACGAATCGCGGCTTAATAAATATTCAATAATGTTTCTCTGTCTTAAAGTTAATGCAATCATATTTCTTACCTCATCTATAATTTAATCATTTTAAAATTTTACATCAATACAAAATATAAACCAGCAATGTGGCACTTTTTTTAACAATTAATTTAAAATGATTGCGGTTTCACAACAATTTTATTAACACACAAACTGCATCATTGAACAAATTTGAATATATAAAACTAGATAGGGACAAATCAACCTTTAAAAGTCATAGGGATTTTGACTCTGAGATAGAGATGAACTTTAAACACTTTTAGGGTTTACTTTCCCTATCTTTTTGTTACAGTATTTTTAGAAGGGATTGGACGTAAAAAAAGGTAGAAATCCAGCACCGATCAAAGTTGTGATTTCTACCCGTCCTCTTAGACAATTATATGATACTGAAAATTACCAACGACTTCAACCTGATTTTGAATAAGGATGATTATCAAGCTTTTGTTAATGCGATTGATTTGCTGTCTTTACATTGTCCTGTTTGTGGTGTCGTTGGCCTTTTTATATTATATGGACACTACACAAGATTTGTGATCATTGATGATCTTTCCAGTGGTGAGTGTAAGATTCAAATTCATGTTCAGCGTATCCAGTGTACTCAATGTAAATCCACTCACTCTTTGCTTCCAACTAATTTTGTTCCTTATACTCAGTTCACTTATCTTTTCATTTACTATATTGTCACACTTGATGAGAATGATGATTTGATTACTTCTTTTGATGTTGCACTACAAACAGTTCGTAAGATTAAAGCTCGTGTGATTGCTTTTTGGGATTCATTATTTCCAGATTGGAGAGATTTCAAGCAGAACGACTTGAAGATTGAATCCTTAAAGCGTCATAATATTCTCTTCGGATCCACGAGAAGCTATTGTAAACTTTTTGTACTACCAACAGAGCTGTAACTCTGATTCTGATTTCTTTTGATACTATGTCATTGAAATTAGAGAGGAGATGATCTTATGATCGAAAACGATGCTTTCAAACTGCTATTAATCAATCTTTTTCACCTGAATCCTGATGATATTACCAATATTGTCTGTACTACATTCAATAAGATGATGGTTCTTATCGTTACTCTTGCAGATAAACATCAGGCTTGTCCTTACTGTGGGTTTACTGCGCCTAAAATCAAGGAGTATGTAACCAAGGAGATCACTCATTCGGCTCTTACCACACAGAAATGCATAATAAAATACAGGGCACGGCGCTACAAATGTCCATGTTGTGGAAAGACCTACTATGAATTCAATCCCTTTGTCTTTAAATCCCAGAAAATATCGATCCTTACTGTGCATAATATTTTGAAGGATCTGAAAGACTTCAACGAGACATTTACTTCTGTTGCCAGACGATATCATGTTTCTCCAACTTCTGTATCCACTATTTTTGATAATCATGTGGATATTGCCCGAAACAAGCTTCCGGAAATCATTAATTTTGATGAAGTATATGCCTTCAAATCCGAAAAGAGTAAGTATGTCTGTGTTCTTCTTGATTTTAAAAAGCAGATTCCCGTTGATGTTCTGCCGAACCGTAAAAAAGAATATCTTTTAAACTACTTTCAAAAGATTCCTTTAGAAGAACGCAAAAAGGTAAAATACGCCTGTTCAGACATGTATGAAGTATATCGAGATGTCGTACATAAGGTGTTTCCATGTTCTTGTATGCTTTTGGATTATTTTCATCTTTCACAAGATTTCCATAGGAAAATGAATGAGGTGCGTATCAAAGTCATGAAAGGATACAAAGATGACAAGGCTTCAGATGAATATTATCTTCTCAAAAAATTCAACTGGCTGTTATTCAAAAATCCAGAGGATGAAGACAAATACGGAAGACTGTTTGATGTAGAACGTGAGCGTAAATACAACTCTCATTTTAAAAGCTATATGAACTACTACGATTTAAGAAGAAAACTGCTTGAAATCAATAATGACCTAACTATTTGTTACTCATTAAAACTAGAACTTGTAGACTTCTATTCAAAATCTACTATCGATAATGCGCAAGTGAATCTGGAACATTTGATTCGCAGCTGCATTGATACAAACATTGAAGAAATGATTGCCTTTTCCAACAATCTGATCAACTGGAAACAGGAGATCATCAATTCATTTACGATTGTAGGTACTGAATATAAAGTTGAAGCAGACAAAGGCCAGGTGGTGGTCTGCAATAAAAAAGTGAATAATGCGATCATTGAGAATCGAAACAAGATTATAAAGTGTATCAAGAACAACGCCAATGGCTACACCAACTGGTCTCGCTTCCGCAATCGCGTAATGTATGTACTCGACCCAAATACAACATTCAGCCTGGAACCAAGGGAGAAATGATCATGGATGCACAAGACATTATCGAACTGATTGAATACTTCAGAAATCTTCAAGACACTGAAATGAAATTTGAAATTGAAGAGCTACGAGGATACATTGACATAAGATTCGAAGAATTATATGACAAGTTAACAGAATACATTGATTTCAATCGTGCAGATTCAAATCACCCATTATAAAAGAGCAGAGATATTGAAATCTCTGCTCCCTAGTTAATAATCCTTTAAACACTCATAGGGTTTTCAACCCTACAATTTTTGAAGCCAACTTTTAGTCGACCCTATCTAATTGCGGATTACC